>Ga0116231_10004029_pt1 | contig 30027 bp, 10 predicted proteins | sample S1TSphgellanicum_2_FD_89695 | JGI IMG/M metagenome (GOLD analysis project Ga0116231, IMG submission 89695) | Host-associated microbial communities from peat moss isolated from Minnesota, USA - S1T2_Fd - Sphagnum magellanicum MG | ecosystem: Host-associated > Plants > Peat moss > Unclassified... | reverse complement strand
CAATTTGCATTTGCAATGATTATTCTAACATGTTTATTAGTTTTTTCAACATTTGCAATAAAGCAAATGTGCTTTCATTTGGTTTTCAATTTGCATTTGTAATGATTATTTTAACATGCTTATCGTTTTTTCAACAATTCCAATAAGACAAATGTGTTTTCATTTGGTTCTCAATTTGCATTTGCAATGATTATTCTAACATGCTTATCAATTTTTTTGACATTTGCAATAAGGCAAATGTGCTTTCATTTGGTTCTCAATTTGCATTTGCAATGATTATTCTAACATGTTTATCATTTTTTCAACAATTCCAATAAGACAAATGTGCTTTCGTTTGGTTTTCAATTTGCATTTGCAATGATTATTCTAACATGCTTATCGATCTTTTCAACATTTCAATGGCTACAATCTACAATTTGGCCTTTGTAATGTACTTGTGTTGGTCATTCATAGCATGTATTGCATGGCATTTAGAAATTTTGCATTAACAAGGTATTGAATCAATACCAAAGTTCACTTTATATACCTACTAGTATAACACTAATCAAATTTATATTGCACCATTGCACCATGAAATTGCAAACCATGGGTTATTGATATCAAAAGGATATATAACTTTGAAGAAAACCATACTACCAATACTCTTCTAACAAGTTAATATGTCAAAAAGTTGACATCAAACCAACATTGAATTATAGTCTAATGGTTTGAGTGTTTAGCTTTCAATATGACCTCTCTAAAAACATGTTTGATCTCAATTTGTGACTCAAGATTTCAAAGCAAAACAAGAAAAGAAAGTTGATAGTGATTTGTACTCAATAAATCACATCCTCACCAACTTTTTTATCTTTGCCACCAAATCCATCACACTTTCCCAAAATTAGGTAGTTCCCAAAACAAAAATTCAACACCCATAGGCAAATAATTTCCTTAACTTTTGGCACTTTGGAAAAATGAAAAATGAAAAATTGACATTTAAAAAATAATGTAATTACCACCGAACTTGAAAAGGTACTACTAGGATAGTTAAGTGCATTCACACTTGGTGTTAAGGACTCTAGTGTTGAGTCTATTAACACCATAGTAGTCATTTAAGACATAAACTTACTTATCATGAAGATTTTATGTTAAACTAACATTCACTTAACAATAAACTATTGCCCATTTAACATTGGGTGCCACCTAGGATGCTTGCCACCTAGATTTTCATTTAACATTGATTTAACATCAAGTGTGAATGCACCATTCGATGCACATGAAGGGTTGTGAAAAGGTGCTATGAAGATAGTTTGATGCACATCAAAGGTTATGGAATCTTGTGTTCATTCCATGTCTTTTTGTCTAGAGAATATTTTGAACAAGAAAAGTAGTCTATAGTGTTGCCTAACTTTTCAATTCTCTTATATTGGGCGATAATCCATAAGACAATGTAACCAATTTTGACAATAAAAAAATATGAAACTAAAAAAATCTAGCATCCTTCTATATTTTTGGCTACTTAACTTGGGCTATGCACTACCATTGATGATGAAATGACAAAAAAGAAATAAGGGTTAACATTTGAATTGTATTTTTATTTTCAAATATACATAGGATTCAAATTGTACAAAAAAAAAAGAGACTACCCAATTATCATCCAAGGGGAGATTTAATCAGCCACCCTTGTTTTTAATTCATTGAAATTTTGGAAGCAATTAGGGTGGATAAACATTAAATCAGCTAAGCAAGTGGGGATTAAATCCTTGAATTAGGTATTTAAGGGAGAAGTTTTTATTGAAAACTAGTTTTATTTGATTTTTTAAAAACATGTTAATATCTTGAAATAATTTCAACATATTCAAATGAAATAACACATATTTACATTTGTATGAAATTGAAAAGACAAAGATTTTTATAAAAAATCGAAAGGACACAAAGATTCCAAAAGACACTGAAAATAATAAAGATATTTCTTTCCCTTTCGATACCTTAGGATCTATAAGGACATTTTGAAACATTACAACTTGTAAAATTTTTTTTTTTTAAAATTCCAGTTTGAAATTGTCTTTTTGTACGACCTACAACTATAGCCCATCTCACTTAAACCAACTCCGATGAAATCATCATCAATGGAATATAACTTAGGATAGAATCTGGCAAAAAATTTAATTATATTTTTTCGAAATTTGACAACTGAAAAACTCAAAATACACTAATTTTTTGCCAATTTGAAATAAAATAAAATAAGATCCTCATTTGGAAAAATGTCACTGAAAATATGAACACAGGATTGACACGGGATTGAGGTAAGAAAAGCAACTTTGAGCTGCTGCAATCCAGAGAATATAAGTCTTGGTGGCAAGTTCCAAACCTTCTTTGTCTCTTTTTTTCCCCACACAAATGGACAAGTCCATTGCAAAGAAAGCCCAGTACACCACAATCCTGGGAGGAAATCTGCCTCGGCCAGTTCCAAACTTTTTTCTTTCATTTCAGCACAGGCTTGATAGGGTGCCAGAATGAACCATGACCTAGACCATGGACTTCAGCCATTGGTAGGGGTCAACTGGAAGCTCATACCTATTCTTCTCTTGTAGTAGCCACACATACTTGCTTACCGAGAATTTGTTGTTGTCAACTAAAATTGAATAAGAAACTAAGGTACTCTAATATATATTATTTTTTCTTGAAATTTTTGTGATCTTTGAAAAAACTACATAGATGATGAATTGCTTTTTATTGTTTGGAAAGGTACCAATGACCCTGCTAGAGTGATCCAGCACCCACAAACACAACACCATGGATGGATGGTGCACAGACAGCACACCCTTTTTTCATTGGGTTCTTGTTCCCCAGCTAACCTCCCCATAAATGAGGGGTCTAAAATTGGGGTTCATCCAATTGGATGGCCTCAAAAACAGAAAATGAGGGTGGTGCATTCATGGGTGCTACGTCCAGTTTCGCTAACATGGTTTTGGCGATCCCACTGGTCACAACAACCATGTCAGCTTTTGTCCCTCCCCCAATAGCCAAGGCAACCTTCCTCAACACCCAGAAGTGTTTTCTTTGGCAAACTTTTGCCAAATTTCAAACTTAAAAATATGATTTCCACCTATATACAAAGGATTTTTCATGAAAATAATTAGCCCAAATTGACCAGATTTCAAAGGAAAAAAAAAAAAATCCAAATTGCTAGATTTTTACGATAAGTTCCAGGAGGGAGCCACGGTGCAAGGCTATGGGGGGAGGGACAGCAGCTGCCACGGCTATTGATACCAGCACATCAATGAGTGATCACCAAAACATAGCTGCCCGTGGCTATTGGGGCCAGCGGATCAATGAGTATGGTTGCCCGATCACACAAGCCCAATGACCAAATGACTGGATCTATTAATAGGAACACTGAAAGTAGTCAGGAAATTCCCAGCTTGCTATTTCCATTGCAGTTTCTTGCTCCTCCCTATTCCTCCTAGGTGCTAACCTTTTTCCTCCAACAGCCACCAAGTCCTATTTGGTGATAGTGGAGGAGGGACCCATGGAAATACCTGATTTTAAACAAAAAAGAAAGGAACTGAAGGACACACAATTGCCGGGCCTTTGCTCCTCTCCTCCTAGACTATTGCAATCTGCTTCAAATGTGGTGGGCCAAGTATGTAAAGACAATTTGCTCCAAGAGGACACAAGTAAAATAATGTGGTTCTGCACAGAATTCGATAAAAACAAACAATCCAAGGGTATGGAATGCACTGCAAACTCTACACCTAATTGTAAGGAATTAACTTCAAGTGACTTCTCCAGAGTCCAAACACTCCATTCTTTTGGGGTGGGTGTTCATTTGGCGTTTGCCTCCAGACATTTGTCCAACAAGTTGCTTGAATCCTGACTCTTGAGCATAAGATAAGGAAGTGCTGCTTGAGTGATGATGCCAGCAAACTTGATTATCTTGTTTTTTTCAAGTTGTCAAACCCCCGTGTTGGGTAAGGTAGTGTTTCAGCTCCTTGACCAAAAGATCTGTAGACAGGAGAATTAAGTCTAGGACCCACTGTGAGTCTTCCCCCTATTTCAGGGGCTTGATTCTAATCTTTTCATTCATTTGTTGGTTGACCTGCAAGAATATCACAACAGTTGTGTGACCTTTCTTTCGGAAAGAAAGATGCTAAATACCCCCTAACAAGCACTGGAGGGGAGTGTCGACTCTTTTCATTTGTAACAATTTGTGTGATCCCACCTGATTCTTTTTATCTTTGTCTTTCTAGATATGCATAGGTAGAAGATGAAAATATAACTAGTAGTTGGATGTACAACCTTCATGTGTTTGAACAAATAGATCGTCAGATCTGAAGTAACAAACCATACTATGTTTTTTTTGCCAAATTGTAAAGAATTTTTTGATATTTGAAAATAATTATGTGAATTAAAGTTCTAAAAAATGCGTTTAAAGCCTGATATGTATTATATCGTTATAAAACTTTGGAAATTCACAATGCTTATTCTAATTCAGTATGTTAATGATGGAAGAAGTTACTTGTCATGTTTCCTTAAATTTCTTGTGATGTCTTATTTTCCAAGAATTGCCCTTCTTATTGCGCCTTTCTTACTGACCCCAAACCTAAAGATGTTCAAAATATTTTTTTTGATAAGTGGACACCAAACCACCATTTGAATCAATAGGTTTCAATTTTTATCTGAATTGTGTAATGAAATAATTTAAGGATTGCCATGTGGGCAATTGGGCACTACAATAAAACGTGGTTTTTCCTAGGCAATCACTCATGATATATATGTGAGAGGTAAACCTTGCGATTTCATCCATCATAATGTAAAATGTGTGGTGTTTATTGAAGCACATATTACACTAATATTGCAATTTGACATTTGCGTAATATGTGACACAACTCGATGTGAAATTGCAATATTAGTGTAATAATCCACGAAAATTGGGGTCAGATAATGGAGGTTTCAAAAGGTTGGCAAACACAAAATGAATGCTTCTGGTTGGCCGGTGAGGGATCCCACATTGATTGCTATTGCTTGGCCAGCCACAACAATTAGCTTATGCACAGCATATAAATGCTCCCTTAGTGCATATGTCCAATATTTACTGATTATGGGTGAGGGAGAGACAAACATTAACACAAATTTTGAGTGCATCATTGGATTTACTCTAAGCTTCTCAAGTTGCAATGTCATATTGGGTGTGGAGACTCCCATGGAGTTGTAGTTTTGTTAGAGTTAGGTTTGAGAGGTCAAAATATGTCCAAATTGGATCACTTTGGTATACCTATTGAAAAGATCTTAATGAAAGCTTGTAGATACTAGACTTGCATTGCCGAAACAAAGGTGTTTCTTATAATCATGGGGCATTTGATGGTTGAGACAAACAATGCCAAAGCAACTCATGGTTGGTCATAGTGCAATTTGGATGGCCAAATCATATTTGCTTACAAAACTTGACATGGTCTTGAAAATATCTCAAGAGGGGCTATAAGATAATGATGACAAATATTTGAATCAAATTTGTTTTACCATCATAATTACATGGTTGCTATCATAAAGCCAATCCTTCCATCCATTCCCTCACAAATACAAGGCTTGGTGCCTCCAAATTTCCTTAAGCTGTGGCTAACATTCATATTTGTGAGGTGTGTTCTCATTGTTGAATTTTTTTGAAAATGTTGTTGCAAATACCTCAACCCAACAAGTACCATGGAGCCTGAATTCAAATCCTCAACTGTTGTCCTTAACATAGCCCATCCAAGTAAAATTTTGTGAAACACCATTCTGCAACCTTTGACCCCCACTTAAGGTGCCTTCACACTTAGAGTTGGCCATATCAATGACACTTTAGCAATGTCACCCCTGAACTCCAAACATTCATATGTATTCCAAAATCACTAAACATGTGCACCTTCGTCATGAGATCTTGAAGCATATTTTGGAGTACTGCTAAATTTTTTAAAATCATATTAGGGAATTCTTCAAATTTCAACATATTATGGTACATAGGCAACTTTGGCATAAATTAAATTTTTTTTATTTTTCAATTTTTGAAAAAAAAAAAATGTCAGCTCTTTGTTGCAATCAAAATCATTTAAAATAGCATTTGAAAATAATCCGATTTGAAACCTTGGCAGATTCAGACCTTAGCCTAGTTCACTCAAACATACTACCGTAGTACCTTGGCCATTTCAACACATGTCTGTCAAATAATTAATTAATTTTTTAAAAATTCATTTCAACAAATGAAATACTCCTAAATATTCAGAATCATCCTTCACAATATTTATTTTCTGATTTGGAAGAAATAACTTTTGAGAATTTCATCAATTCTGAAAATAATATAATTAGTGTTGAATTGGCCAAGGTAGTATGGTAATTGTGAACCATCGAATGACAAGCACAACATTGAAACTTAAGATGAGTATAATGCTTTTAGTAATCATATTCCTTACCTGTGAAAATTTCAAAAATTAAAAATTCACATGCCAAAAGTTAAAATATATTAAAAATATATGAATTATTTGGCACAAAAGTGCCAAAGCCATCCAACCACCCCATCACCTTGGTTGGGCCTACAAAGAGGTTCATCTGGTTGACTGCCCATGGCGGCTCACCTGTGTAAAATAGCCATTTGTTTCCAACATGCAAGGGGGAAATAGCCGGCTTCTTCCTCCTGGGCCTGGCCAGTTCTTCCTGTTTCCTTTCTGTAAAAACCCAACAAATCTTGAATCTGTGTTGATCAGTTTTGGGCCTATCAACAGTGGGGCCACCTTGAACCCGTAACTACACTCGGAGCTTCACATTTTTCATTTTCCGAGTGAGGCCTCTTATCAGCTATATTTAAAGTGATACATGTTAAATTTGGACCGAAAGCCCCGATTTTTTTTTTTTTGGGTCTTAGGATGAGATCTTTATCATGTTTTATAAGCAATCCAAAAACATTTGGGGATTTTACCATGGTATCGGTGTAAGTGCTGGTTCATGCAAGGTAGGCTTGTGTGGCGGAGAGGCAGAAGAGCCCCCTCTGTATCTGAAATTTTTGAGTGGGGTTGACTTCAGATCAGGGTGGTTATCCTGCCAAAGAAATAGCCCTTACATCTAGCCTTGAGCTATATCACCCTTGGTCTGTCCAAAACAAGCAAAATCCTCAAATTCCATAATACATTTCCCTCTACACGATATTAAATGATCTCCAAAAGACTTGCTCCAATTTTCTTAGTGTGATTGGAGGCCCCCTTACATAGTGTTATTTTCCTCCACTGGGAAGTTTCAAGAAATGGAATGCTTGCTTAGGTGAGCATTTGGCTTTTTGAGATGCCATGCATTTTTCTCTTTTTCCTTTGGCCTTGAATTGGAAACCTGAAAACTAAACAACTCCCTTCCTATCTCTATGTGTATTTTGAGGTATTTCCCCCAGCAGAATTCTAGGGTGTTATGCTAGGGGAGCTCCCCCAATTTTATATGTTCCCATGTTCCCATGGAAATATTTCTTTTCTATGAAATGGGAAAGAAGTGAGGAAATAAAAAGAGAGTTGTTTACATAAGGGGAGGTTCCCATACTTGTGAGTTCTCGCAAGGTTCAGGGACACCCTTGGGTGCCCCTCTGTGAGGAACGCACACTCGTATGGGAACCTCCCCTACAACAGACTTACTGAATAATATAGGGTTTGGGGACTCCCACCTTTTTGTGGACCCCCTCGTTTCACCTGTAGTCAACCGTGGAGTGAAGTCATTTTGAGGGACATTTGGGGCAACAGAAGAGGGACAAACAAACAACCCTAAAAGGGAGGAGGGAAGACCCAAGATCCATTCTTTTCGGTGTGAATAGTGATGAAGAGACAGCAGGGTGAAGAGTGCAGACTTCAGAGGGAGCATCAAATAATAATAATAATAATAATTTATTGCTGAAATTAATTTTTAATTTTAGAAATTTTAACTTGTCTTGATTTAAAATAAATAGTTTGAACCCCGTGCCTAATGCACAGGTGTGTGTGTATTTGATGGTACATATTACAAAATTACAATTACAAACTACATTTTCAAAACCTCTTTATATACGACATTCCGCATGTATCCATTGGGACCCTGGCCGCTGAAAATCTTGATGTTTGCACTGCTTGTGACCCGTGAGATAGCAACATACAGCTGACCATTGGAATAGACCGTGAGATAGCAACCTAAGCTGACCATTGGAATAGACCGTGAGATAGCAACATACAGCTGACCATTGGAATAGACTGAAAACGGCAAATATAGCCCAACGTTGTTCAATTTGTGAGTAAGTAGTAAGTTACTTATTTAGTAAGTATCAATCTGTTGAAAATTATTTCTTTGTTTTTGTATGTTGATAAGTTCCAATATCCAGACCCCCTCCTTGTTCATAATGGTTAGGGTTTCTGGTGCAGCCAATTTTCACATGCCTCATATTAATACTTTTGGCATCCAGCATATTATTATTATTGGCAAAATTGTTTTTCTGGGCATTCTGATCATTGCAATTACCAATCAATATATTAAGTTTGTGTGCTAAAATGGCAACTGACATCCATTGCCATTATTATTATGGCAAATGCAAGCCTTGAAATTGCCAATATCTAATAAAAGTGTGCTTAACGGCTATTCACTCTGGCATCCATTGAACTATAATTAAAAATTATGGCAATGTAAAAAGCATTGAAAATTTTCAATATTCTAGATAAAATTCAAAAAAAAGAAAAAAAAAAGCCCAACCCAACTCTTTCAGTTGTTGAGAAAGAGACAGGATGAATGTACTTAAGTCCAGAAACCCCAAAATAAAAAATAAAAAATAATTTACAACACTAATATATATTATTCTCCGCTGTGCAGCATCTGTATTCCACTCTTTCTTCGCCCCATCGGAGTAAACAGACCATGACAAGACGAATGAATGATCGAATGGATGGATAGATAAATGATGAGACAGATGGATGAAATGATGCTTCACGACATCCTTTACTATATGTAATTGGGGGGCGTCGGAGACCAGCCAGGGTGAACCAGCACATTAGCCTATTGAGTGAGGCATTTTAGGGGCCATATTTGACCATGGTACCAGTGTAGGTGTTGGTTCACCCAAGGCAAGAGTGGGTGGTTGGGGGGACCTACACACAATAGATAGAATCTTTCTTCTACCTAAGCTTTTTTAGACTTGGGCACATGGGTGAATCTTAGAATTGGAAACCCAAATTAGGCCTGATACAATGTCTCAATTGCAATTCTTCTTTTTTTCATTTAAAATACATAATCTGAATACATATGTACTACAGTTATTCCTAAAGTCACCCTGTCTTTGGGCCTGCTTTCGCCCCCTGTCCTCTCTTTCAGTGGTATCCGCAAAGCAAGGAAATTTTATTAAACTCAGCATTTAATGCACAAGGTTCAAGAATAATTATATTGTACTCCCTGATCAGACTCGACAACAAAACTGTCGAACAATTAATTAAATTTTAAACCTTAATTTTGGAACTTGGTTTTTTAATTCTAAAACTTTAGCCAAGTAATGAATATAAAAAACAATAAACACACGTTTTTAAGTTTATGGGACAGTCTACGGTGTCAATATTGTCTCAATCTTAAGTTTTTGAACTTTAAGGTCTGCAGTTCAAACCTGACAGTTCAAAATAACAGGTTATAAAAATTTGGGCACAAATAATAAATAATTTTTCAAAAATTCAACAAAACAAACAATAATATAAATTATGCAAAACTCATTCAGCCACTACGGTAGCAGTTGTACAGGGAGGAGCTGTCAACATATAGGAAGCAGCAGTGGAGGCGTTCAGGGAAAAGGAAAGACAGGATGAAACTCAATTTATCACCAAATCTGTTGGAAAAACTAGTTTGGGTCCCAGTCATTTCACAAACTTCGTAAAATTTTGATTCCCAGCTACAAGTTTGATGCCCTATTATGCCAAAACTGGACATTCTCGCCCCACTCTATTATATAATATTTATGTCCTTCCAAGCGATTTGAATAGGTAGAGATTTGGTTTTTTGTGTTGTATTTTCTCTCTCTCTCTCTCTCTCAAACACCTACAGCAAGAATGCCCATCTGTTTTAGGTGCAACCATGCAAAACTTTATTGATAGACACATCGATAGATTAGGAAAATGTACAAATGAATAAAATAAAGAAAAAAAAGAATTTACATGACATCAAGTTAGCTCAAACTAGATGTCAAAACCAATCCATGTCAAAAACCAATAAGTCAGTCATTGCAGATGGGAGATGTTTTAGGTTTAGCCAAAACATAAGTACCATGGCTTTTGTACTTCTCCATCACAGGTACCTTCTCAAAAAGCTTCTGACCTCTACAGTAAAAAAATTGGTTATGACTTTGATAACACAAGCTGAGTTCCACTCTCCAAACTCCCTTTGGATTAGGACCCCAAAATAGAAGAAGAAGAAGAAGAAGAAGATCATCACAAGCTGGTTACGTGTTACTTCCCTCTTCCCCTCCTGGCAAATTGCAGGGACACCCAAAGCAGAAAGAAAAATGAAGATGCACATCTGACACAATCTGTAAGCTGAGTCCCATCGTCCCTCTTTGCAATTAGGGAACCCAAAATAGTACAACAAGAAGCAGAAGATGATGATGATGGGATTGCAAGGTTTCAGCCTTCTTATGTCTTGAGCTTTTGCAAAACTTAGCAGCAGCAACAGCAGCTCCTGTAAGGAAAAAAACACAAGAGGAAGGAATCTCCTCTGCAGCAGCCATGACAAATTATTTTCTGAGCCCGCTGGGTAGTAGAAGATGGCTGCCAAGTAATGTTATGGGATCAGGAGGAACCCATTCTGCCATGCTCACAAGCTTAGGACAACAACTCATTGGAGATGAGATTTCAGCAATTTCAGCGGCGGCAGCAGCAGCTCATGATCAATCAGTTGCAAGAAAATCATATCTGAACTACTACCGCCACCAAGGAGCAGTAGCTCGGGACAATAACACTAGTGATTTCCTAGTGTACCAAGATCCATTGGCAGCACTTGCAAGCGGGAAATATGCAAGCAGCAATTTGCCACAAACAACAGTAGCAGCTGCAGCTGCAGCAGCAGCAACAACAACAACAACATCAACATCAACAACTTCTTTTTCGTCTTCACCCCCAGCTTGCTGCAATAATAATTCCCCCACTGCATCATCTTCTGTTGCTGCTGTTGTGAATGATTTTGCTGCAGGAGGGGAATCATCTCCCGGAGACTACTTGATGAGGTCTGTGGACTCATTAGTAGCTGCAACCAGTCCTCAAATCCACGATGATGCTTTCTTGAACTTCCTCAAGGCTCATGAAGATAAGCTTAATGCAGCAGCAGATCAGGAATCGCCTAGTGTTACCGTGATCAACAACAACAGTTGCAGCTTCCTCAATGGTGGAGCACAAGGATTTGACAAGCTCTGTGGAGATCATCATCATGGCGAGATTCTGACTTGTGATTCCCGGGTGCAGCAGCATCCCGGGTTGATACAGGCTCCTACTGCTGCTGCTCCTGCTGCTCATGTTGTTGATGATGCAGGGATGACTACTGCCTTCCAACATGCAATCATGCAGGAGGAGCCCATGAAGGTGGTGCAGCTTGGAGCACAGAACAGCCTGGAATCATCATCCTCCCTCGCGCACAACTCCCTAGACAGCATCGAAGACGCTCCTTCAGGCATGAGTCTCCTTTGGCCTCATGAGGAGCAGCAGCAGCAGCAGTGCGAAGAAGATGAGGGTTTGCTCAGGCTGCTCAGAGAAGCAGCAGGCGAGGCTGAAGGCCGTGGGTTCTTTGAGGATAAAGTCGCGGATGTTGGAGACGGCCAAGCTCGAAATATGCAACAATCATCCGGCCAGAGCTTGCACAGCAGCAGCAGTCACCAGTACTTCTCGTCGACCAGCAGCGTCCACAGTAGAGTCGCATTTCCGGAAGCGGTGGCGATGGGATCTCCACCACCAAACCAAGTACTATGGCTGCCGAGCACTGGAGCAAAATCTTCGGTAGCTGCTCAAGGGTTGAGAAGAGTCCATGACGATGACACCCCTGCAGCAGCAGCAGCAGCGCCGCCACTCCAACAACCTCCAAAAGTCCAAACCCTAGCAGCAGCAAAGCAGCTAAGAGGAGGAAGCTCTTCTTCCTCGTGCCGGAGCCCTGGCACATCAGCAGAAACGCGCCGCGGCTCTGAGCGACACGAAACCCTCAAATGGCTGGGTGCACCAGAGGCAGCAGGCAGCAGCTACCGAAACCCCAATGCAGTAGTCGCTGGAACTTTGCAGATGATGAAACCCTTAGCTGGTCGTGATAGGAGCCAGCATCACGAGCTTTGTGCTGCTCTAGGTACCTCAAAACCCTGTGCAGTTCAAAGCAAAGCAGCAAATAGCAGCAATTCAGCTTCCACATCATCTCCACCATCTTCTTCCTCGGCATCATTTGTTGCCCAATCTCCTTTAGAAAACCAGGGCTCCAGCCGCAAGCCGCTGAATGAAGCCCAAGCAGCTCCTCAGGCAGAGAATAATCAAGCACAGAAACGCAAGCGGTATTCGGAGATCAATGGACTCATAGAGCTCATGAGCACTGAGCACAAACCTTACTTGGAAATTGCTGCACTAGACACCACCACAACCATTAACCCTGTACCGTCTTCTAGAGCACTACACAATATGGAGGATGCTCTGAAGATTGCTGTTTCCAACACACTTGCAAGGAAAAGATTCAGATCTGCTGCTGCTGCTGGACCACATGCTAATCATCAACAACATGACTCCAAAGAATACTGGCAACCTTCCAAGAAACAAGAAGTCATGAGAAAACCCATTTCTCCATCTGCCAGGCAACATGCGAATCATCAACAACAACATGACTCCAAAGATTCCAGAGCTTACCAATCTTCCAACAGTCAACAAGTCATGAGAAAACCCATTTCTCCATCTGCTACAGTGCATGAGCTCGAATGCCAGACTGGGGTTCCAGAGAGGACTCCACCTGCTGCAGAACTTGAAGGAAACTCCTCCAGGGTACCAGAACAGATCACTCCAGCTGCTGCAGAGCTCGAATGCCACTCTAGGGTACCACAAGAGATCATTACTCCAGCTGCTACAGCGCTCGAATGCCACTCTAGAGTACCACAAGAGATTACACCTCCAGCTGCTGCAGAGCTTGAATGTCACTCCAGGGTGCCAGAAGAGACGACACCAGCTGCTGCAGAGCTTGAATGCCACTCTGGGATGCGAGAGATTACTACACCAGCAGCAGCAGAGGATTCATGGATTTCCAATGAGTCTGCTGTGAAGGTTGCAATGCCACAAGTGGTAGTAGTCAATGTGGAAGACTCAATGGGAGTTGAATATTGGGAAAATCTTCTGGCAGCTGGGTTTGCAGGTGAATATGATGACTGCACTCCTTGTCAGAACGATGATGATGATGATGATTTTCCCAATGTGGAGCTTGACACAAGGCCTCAGTCCCCACTCTCAGATTTCACCAGTGGAATGGCAATGCTGTTTGACTATTTGTAATCACATCTGATTGCTTTGTTCGTGAACACCCCTGCAACATGCAAGCAAAGAAAGCTTCAGGTGGTGGTCATGGACAAAATTGATGTTCAAATACAATGCAATAATATTTAAGCTTTGATATCCAAGGAGCCGCAAGCCAGCCAAATGCCACTCATTGGTTTGTTTGAACTTTTCTTGCAAATCTTTTCTTTGAGTTTTAGTTCTCATTTTTGCCTTAGTGCCTTTTGTGTCAAGATCTTGGTTTAGGTCAATTGAAATTCCATATTTCTTTTCCAGGCTTCAGTTAGTGTATCAGTGTCTGCCAGTTGCTGATTTGAAAGTCAATCATTTAGGCATCAGGATGAAGAAGGTTGCAAAGTTCACAGCTGTGTTGTCATCAGTAATTGTTTGTTGCAAGTTCAATTTGGTTCATTTGAAGTGGAGGGAGAGTTGGCAGATCATGGTATGGGAGTTTAGAGTGCACATTATCAGGTCATACCATAGTCATATCTGCTACTTGACTTGTGACAAAAAATTTGTCCATGAGTTCTCTTATTGTGTTGCATATATTCTGTCCTCTTTTGAGGCCTGTGCAGCTGCTTGACATGACAACCCTCCTTTCAACATTTCACCAGATATTTGACCCCATAATAATTTGCACAGAGAAATGACAGTAATTGTACAACATTCAAACAACAAATGAGCACCTGGGTTTGACCATTAAGCTGTCATCCTCTTGATGTTCCTTTCCTTCAAATAAAAATGCCAAGAATTTCAAGAGCTGCCTTCACCTGACCTCTCCCTCAGAATTAAGGAATCTCCCTCTGAAGATTACATGATGAGGGGCAGCTTGAGTTCTATTTTTGTAAAAAAAATTCAGATCATTCTCATTCTGCATCTATCCGAAAAAATTGAATTTGCTATGTAATGTCCTCACCACAATTGGCCAATAAGTGGAGGATTAAGCAAAAGAATGGCGAGTGGTTTGGAATACCTGGTAGTTGTAGATTACCAAGGATCTAGATGATTTTGCAGGTAGTAAAAGATGCACTGAAAGACTTCATCCAGCTGATCTGAAAGAACACAATCTAGAAGGTCCACTGGTCTGAAATCCCCTCTGGCCCTCAAGGAACTTTCTTTGTGTTGGCGTAGAGGAGAAAATCAACAAACCTGACTGCATAACATCAACTCCACCCATCACTGGGACCCTGAATGTGTTCCCCCCAAAGTAGTGAAAAGAGTGTTGCACAACCCAGTTGTGCTTGGAAATAGTCTTCCTCAGAACTGGGTCTTGTCAAAAGCAAGGCAAGGAACCAACCCAAACCACTGCAAGGTGTCAGAGAATGTTATGATGGATGCCCCTCCAGAATAAAAACCATGCAACCAAGCACTACTGCACTGATGCCCAAAGAGTAGGAACAAGCCTTTATCTTGATGTTTGGTCAATGGCATCACAGGTTCCACTTAGGGATTAGGGTTTCAGGTTTAGATACCATAAACACCCACATGCAGGGTTTACTGTACCAGAATTAAGGCACTATTACAGGATCACACATGTACCCATGATGATGTACTGGGAGTATGCTGCCCTTGTCAATTCAAATATCTCTCATAAGAATCAAGAAATCTCAGTTCTCATGATTAAGGCAAAGCAAGGTTAACACTTCTTCAACCAGCCACAGAGAATTCCAAAGAAGGAAAGACAAAACAAAGAACAAAGAACCAAGAAACAAAAAATGAAATAAAACACAAAAGCAGTATGAACAGTAGTGCCAGTCTGAAACCTGTTCAGCAATCATCAACAGTAGCATGTATGGTAGTGACTTCTCTATCACAACTTTCCCACTGACTTCATCACTCCCTACAGTGGGTAAATGTTAACTTGTGTACCAAGTTTCTGCTGCAATTCAGGAAGCAAAGGGAAGACTCAGCCGTGCTACTGGATAGCAACAAACAACAACACAAGGAGATAACAAAAAACAGAAAAACACAACAGGATAGACAAAACACATAGACCAAGTGGGCTTACAAGAAACTGCCCACTTACAAGACTTTATACAGAATCATTTGGAATACTCCAAATACTGAAATTCCAAAAAGGAATTTTTCCTTATTGAGCAACCCTCTAGTCCTCTTTAACAGAATCTTTCGAGGGTAGCCATTATTTTTCAGAAGGACAATAAGACTAACCATCTGAGAGACAAAGAACTCTTTACAACTACGAAGCCTCAAAAACCTGTAAAATTGACTATTGATAACTCCCAACTTAGCAGTAATTGAGATATTGGATTTAACATGAGGCATGCAAATCATTTGAATACCTGCATACTCTGGTTGAGAACATCTGTGAAAGATACTACAGGATATACCTTGAAGACTTTGTTTCACAGCTCGTCAAATTCCAATGCCCTTGTCAATTCAAACGAATGAAAGTGAAGACATAGCCAGAATATAACCCTCCAAAAGCTATTCAACCTCAGCCCAGGAATGCATTTGATCTGGAGCAGGCAGGCACATAACTCACCTTGAAAAAATTCTTCACTACAACAAAGACCATTCACAAAGACTAATCAATCTCTGAAAGCTGAATTTCTGCATGCTCCTTGTGCTCCACAGTGGCAGTATCACGACTGCCCATTTCTTGAGGCTCAGGTGGATTGATGACAGTCATTGGCGTGACTAAGTTGTCTGAGAGCCGGCCCTGCATTTCACGGTGCTCTTGACACAATGCACACCAGTGCAAACAGCAGTGTACCATGCATGGGTCACAAGGTTTGTTCTGCAGGCCACACACACACATGCACTTTTCTGTCATCTTCCAGGGGCATCTGTACTCTGAGTAATCCTTAACACACAAACAGAGGTTTAGCTGAAATCTAGCAAAATGAGAAGATGATAACCTGAAGGTGGTATTTTCGCTGGAGCTCCTGTCTAAAGAGGCCAGTATAGATACCACACATCCACCATGCAAACACCAGACCCTCCCCTATAAGAAACACTGCTTTTGGATTCAATCCATGAAGTGCCAACGTGACACATCCCAGTGCAATGCCTCCCTCCACAAAGATAGCATGGCATACACATGGTGTAGTCCACTGCACATCATCCTTCATCCTCTCAACATTGTGCCCAAATAAAACACAAGGGCAAAAGAAGCCTCTCCAACCTGCGCACAAAGCAATGATCCCATCAGTTCCTGCCCATGTTTGTAGATCTACTCTCAGAAGCAGGGGACATGTGCAACTCTCACAATTGACAGAATTGCAGCCCCAAGATCAATTGCCATGCCCTCTCCCTCCAAAGATCTTGTGGGTTTGTAGGAGTGTCTTCAGCACAAACCAGACGTCTCAAATCTAATGTTCCAGACAAACTTTGAAGTTAGTTGCAAGCTGCTCTTCCATAGTAAGCCAGCATGGATCCAGGAATTCCTTCTCAAAAAGAGGATCAGGGACAGAGAAGGAAGGCAGATCAGCCAAAAAACTTTGAAGAGTAACCCTTCTTGTTCAGCAGACAGGTCAATTAAGTTCACAATTTGACCTACAGAGAACTCTTAAACTCACCATTTGAGCTACGAAGAACTTCTTAAGGCTTTGGAGCTACAAAAGACTTAAGAAACTAGAGAACTGACTATTGACTGCTCCAAATATTGCAGAATCTGAAATATTGGAATCCGAATGAGGCATACAAATCATGTTGATCCCTGCATATTCTGGCTGAGAACACTTGTCAAAAAAGTCAATTTGGAATCTTGGGATGTTGCTAAAACAAGAATTTGCAAGAGAAGACATTAGAATAGATCCATCAATGAAGCTCACAAAATGATTTTGGGTATATGCCACCACCAATAGACTGTTTGTCTAGATACATGAAGTTGGAAAAATCAAGGATAACAGGAACAAAGATATCATCAACAAACCTTCGTACTAAGGACAACTTGTAAGGAAATTGGACAAGAATTAAGCTGTTGTCTTTGTCAAACATCCAAACTGCAAAAAGAAAAGGAAGACAAGGTCCACACTTTGCCTTCAACACTTTGCCTAATAACAGTGTTGAAAGAACTATGAAGAATTTAACTGCAGATTCTGACAACCTAGACTTTACATGAGTGTCTTCAAGAGAAATAATATCATTGAAACTCACACAACCCAATGCTTCTGACAAAAACACAAAGTTATTACTACATTTGTCCATGTAGGTAATAACAAAAGAGCGCTGGAATCTTTTAAGGTGTGTGCAATCGACATAAGAGAAAGGAAGCAAGGGACTATCATAGTGAAAGGGCAAAGGTTGGATCTTTAACTTGTCAAAGCCAAGGACTTCAAAGCTTATACTCAAAAGAAGAAAAAGCAAACTTAGAAAATGTTTTGGATTCCATGTTCTTGGAATCTTTTTTTCAAGGCTGAGGTTCCCAGGTTTGAAACATAAAAAACAAGATGAAACCATTTGGAAAGGAAACTACTATTGATGTACTTGGTGTTCTTGGGTGCCTTCATCAACTCAAGATAATTCATCTACTTTGATATGCATCTTCTGAAGCCTTGGTACGATTCACATATCTATGAATTTGTAGAAAAATATCCACAAACAAAAATTAGATGAAAACATGAAAATAAATGCAATCAGAGTTGCTTTCAAATTATCAAACTGTCACCTTCCTCATCACAAATAGCAGTCATGAGCTGCCATGACAACACACTGACTTCATCAGCTCCCAACAGTGGGTGTAGATAACTATACACCAATCAGCCCAAAATCTGGGCAACTATTACACAAAAACTGCATCCAGAGTTTTTATTGCATTTCCAGAAGCAACAGAAAGACTCAATCATGACATTGGCTAGCACTCAAGAGACAAGCTTGCTATGATTAACATATGTACTCATCGGCAGGGCACTTAAATTGTCAACATAACTTTAGCTAGAATGGATTACTGACACTTGGTACAGATCTGTGTGTTCGAGGAGACAACACTCAGAGAAGATTCAGAATTGATGAGAGAGATGGAGAGGTGATGGGTTTTATGGAAGAGGGTGCAGGAAATCTCACAGGAATCCATGTCTTCGCCACATCCAAAAATCCCTGATGTCCAGGGTTCATTGCTAGGTGGTTCATAGCTGTCGGGTAGAGGCTGGCCACATTCTGCACACTTGTGCACCACCAGCTATCCAACAACCACACCAACCACCAACTGTAAATTCTTTTTCGATCAACAGAAATCACATAAAACCATATCATAATTACATTGAACCTGTTTCTTCTTGCCTCTGGTCTGAAGTCTCTTCAAGTCTGCAGATCAAGAGAGAACTGAGGATCCATAGACAGAGTAAGAAAAGACTGAGAGTTACACAGAGAAGTGCAGCAGCAGTTCAAGAGCATTTCGGATTACACGTCCAGAAAACAAACTCCGTAACAGACGGCAAAACCCCACACAAGATCTTCAAACAGATCCACAAAACCCTAGATCTAGAATAGGGGGAAAAAACCACAGCTCAAGAACAACAACCACCTGAGGCACATGTACTGGCTGATTGAGCTCTCCCGGCCGGATGTCCTCCACGGGCGCCTCTTGCTCCTTCACCAGCTTCACATACCGAGACGCAGAAGTTTCCTCCGGCGCAGCCATTTCCAGATCTTGAACCCACCACCGCACTCTTCTAGAATCTCCACCACCCACACTCCCGCTCTTCTAAACCCTAATGCTCAGCAAAGACGCGACAACCGAGTTGCACCATTTCCCATCCACATACTACAAATGCAGGGAAAACAGCAAAAGCAAAGATGAAGATGTCGGCATCGTCCACCAGAAAAGAAAAGACGAGGAAGCGGAGAACTGCAAATGCCTGGTAGTCGTCGGGATCCAAACCTTGAAACCCTAATTACAAGGCATGTTGCAGCTCCTTCTCGTTTGAAGGAAAACGTGCCTTGCGCATTGCGTGCAACATCCGTCCGCGAGTCATGTTATTTGAGCTGATAGGTATCTTGATGAAGGTCTGTTTCAGCAAAAGTAGGTGAGAACATATCTTGCATACCCCTTTCCATTATAGAGCTAATCATTACCACAATGAAGCTTTATATCCAGCAGATCTCATTTCCAGCATGTGGGAGTGTCTCAAATTTCAACGGGTCTTGTGCACCATGCTCTGGAATCAATCTGAATCCCTGAATGATTGCAGTGCCATTGCAAATCCAAATGCTTGGTGTACAGTAGAGTCACCCCTCATGGTTTACCATACCTTAGAGACACAAACCACAATAGGGAAAAAGCTTCAAAGACACAGGCATGAAAGAAATAACATAAAGAACTAACTCACAAGTGCATCAAGGCATGTTTTTGCAGTTGAGAGAGATCGTCATAGAAAAGAAGTGCTTCTGCTATCAAATGGTTCATCATCAATCTTCACCAGCACAGATAAATAAATAATTAAAAATAAAAGAAAATGCACTGATAGGATGCCTAGGAGTTTTCGTGTTTTCATGATTTACGAGGACCACAGGAAACAATTTGAGATAATTATGGGTGAATTGGGCCTATGAATTGAAGTTAATCAACACATTCTATTGAAGCACAAAAGATCACATACATAGCCAAGATTGTAAACTCATGCTTAAACAAGAACTTCCTTTGGAATGTATTGGCTCTGGTTCACCAGAATTCTTGACAATTTATTGTCCATCCCTTCCTGAGAATCTATCTGGAAGGCTGTCTTCACTGCATCCAAAAAGATCAGATGGGCTGACAGAGATGTTAAGATAGAGATAGGAATGCTGTTCAAAAGAGAGACTGCTGAAGACATTCAGATAGCACCTGAAGATCATGGTGGGGGTCACTGAAGCATTGTTCCATGAGTTGGTTGTCTTCACCACATCCGAAAGAGATCAGATAGGCTGGCAGAGATGTTCAGATAGAGAGACCAGTGAAGATATTCAGATAGCACATGAAGATCATGATGGGGTTCTCTGAAGCATTTGTTCCATGGGTTGGTTGTCTTCACCACATCCAGAAAGATCAGATAGGCTGGCAGAGATGTTCAGACAGAGACAGGAAGACTGCCCAGATAGAGAGGCCGTGAAGACATTCAAATAGCACATGAAGATCACGATGGGGTTCACTGAAGCATTCATTCCCAGGGTTGGTGGTCTTCACCACATCCAAAAAGATCGTATAGGCTGGCAGAGATGTTGAGGGAGAGATACAAATGCTGCTCACAAGAGAGAAAGGTGAAGATATTCAGATAGCACATGAAGATCATGATGGGAGTTCACTGCAGCATTGGTTCCAGGGGCTGTTGGTCTACAACCATCAAACCACAAGCAGACACCACAAAAAACACCAAAGAAATCTGCAGTTTTTCTTTTTGTCAGCATGAACAGTCAGTATGCAAGGACTGTTACCTCAGGCATCGGATGTCAAGCTAGGAAGCACAGTCTTCAATCAAATGTTTGTGTGAGAGTGATAAACACTGCTTCTCCCCTGGAACATATACTCCCTTGCCATCCAATACTCCCCTCCATCACCAACTTGAAATGACAACAGCAGCAGCACCAGATGAATCATACACTTCCTCTCCCATCTAGAAAATCCTTGCCACCACCAGATCGATACCTAATCCAGCAAAGCACCATGGGATGGATTGTCGAGTATGGATGGGGGCTCCTGAAAGACCTGAACCAGCAGACGAATCCAACCCCCAAACCCTAAATCCACAATCCCCCAATCCGTGAAGAGATTCCCAGTAAAACCCACAGTTGGGCGTTTGGGTGTCGGTAGATGCGCACATTCGAGGCAGTTCCAGAAAAAAATCTGAGCATTGCTGCATGACAACAAGAGAACCTACGCCCTCTTCCTTCCAGGTACCAACTATATAGCCTAGAAATGGGATAGCTGTTGCATGCAACAGGACCATTGCTGTTCAAAACATGGACTATCTATCACACTTGCCAGAAATTTGTGTGTTTGTTCCCCATCTCAGAGTTTGGTTTCTTGATTGACTTGGGATTTGAACATATTAAGATGTATGGGGACGTTTGGGATGGATATGTATGAGAGGAGTTCACTCTGACGTGTGTTGAGAATGATTCACTTGGGTTTTTGTGATGGGTTTATATTGCAGTTTGAATCCTCAGCTGAGTTTCATATAACTTTGAATTTACACTTGTGTCAAAGAAATGATGAGCATACCATGGAAAGGGCCACTTGTGGCAAGAAATAAGGACAATATTTAGCATTTGCAGCAACTTAAAAAATAGCTTTCTTTTATGTTTGAGATCATGGGTAGGGTAGAACGGCCGGTGATTGAACACTTAAGAAGTGGGATCCCAGGAATTCAGTAATCATGCAGGTAGTGATCATGATCTTCAAAGAGTGTAGGTGAACCTGAAGCCACAGCACTAGTAGCCATTTACAACATTCAATTCTGAGCCAGAATGAGAAAGTTATGGCCCCCCAAAGTTGGGGAGGTCTCTTTTGTTTGAAAAAACTTTCACACATGGTTGTCCTAGTACCGTGTACTTTACACCTTGTGAACAAACATTTACAAACCTATGCAAGACACTATTCATTCCATGAACAACACAATAAACTCTCATATAGTTTTGGACTGCTTTTTACTACTGTTCAGTTATGAAAAAAATAATTGGCTTAAGGACCAAAATTCTCAAATAATTAATCCCCAACTGCATAGGCATAGGTGTGTTTAGGGTTTTGAAATGGGAAATGTTTTGAACAAATAACTTAATATCCTAAAATTAACAACCAAGCTAGTGCCACTCAAGGCAATCTCAATTACCTCTTTTGTCTATCCCCAAATCGAGAAGAAGAATGTTGTGGCAATGGATGGCCACCACAACTCTCTCTCCTTCCCTAGACCAACTTGGAAGGCCCAAAGCTCTACTTTTGTTCTTTGCTTTCTAAGTGTCTCTTTCTCTATTTCTAATGCAAGAAGAAAACAAACACCATCTCTTTATTTCTTTGTTTGTCACAAGAAAAAGGTGAACTCCACCAAAACAAAGCTTGTGAAATCTCATGAACTCATCATCAATGTCTTCATCACTATTTATAAAAAGAGTGTCTAGCTTTTTGTTAATCACCATCACCCTATGTAGGACATCCTAAGTGACTTCACTCACTCTCCCAATTCTCTCCCCTTTTTGTCTTTTTTCCTTTCCCTCTCTCCTTCTCCCTCTCTCTATGTTCATCATCATGTGCAAGAGGAGTTGGTCAATCATCGCCATTGCCACCTACAAGAACTCCTTAATTCACTTGTTCAATTTTCTTTTTTCATTTTTCTTTCTCCCTCTCTCTATATGGGTTCATTGTTGTGTGCAAGAGGAGCTTTAGTAAGAAAGTCAATCATCACCATCATCATTTGCTATTTAAGTTCCTAAGTTCATTGCCAACATCACTTGCATAGTTGTTCCTAGATTTTATTCACTTCTCTCTCCCCCCCTTTATTTATTTATTTCTTATCTTTCTTTCATTGTCTTTTAATGTGAACACAATTGTGTGTGTGTAGGAAGAGCTTAGGAAGAACTTTGAAAATGATCATCACCATTGCCATTTGCATTTATAATTTGTGAGTTTGTCACCATTTTTGCCTACAATGGTTGTTCTGTAGTTTGTCACCATTGCCATTTAGAACCTACTCCTCAATCCATTTCCATTGCCACCTACAACAACAATTCCTAAAAGTTTGTTTTTCTTTCCTTTTTTTTTTTGGTTTATTTATATTTCTCTCCTTATTTTTATGTGTTATTATTGTATGCAGGAGATCTGATATAAAATTAGGATCTTCCAAATTCACATTAACTGATCTTGTTTGTAATTGTTTGCTAAGGTCAAACAATTGTGTCACATTTTTACATAGTAACAAGGTGTGCACTATGAGTAAAGAAGGGCACTCCACTATGGTAGGAGGCATTGTAGGTGTTGTTTGAAACGTACCAACAATATTTAGTGGGTTTGTGGTTGCTTCAACTTCATCCCCAATGTCATTGGTCTAATTTGTTGCATATAAATGGTAAAAGCTTTTGCAATCCTCTTTTTTTGTTGTTATGAACACCTTGATCAAACCAAACTTTCAACCATGGTGGCAAGATTCAATGGCCAAATTTCACATACTAGAACCTTGACTTTATATTGTATTTTTTCAACGGACTTTTCCAAGGCCTTGTCCGCCCATCTTGCAAATGTGATCTTTTTTAGTTCAAAATAATTGTTGACAACCATAGCAAAATTTCTTTCCCTTTTAATGGCATTCTTGAATGGGTCACATCTTTGAAATAGCTCACATCTAGTGATTGAAACGCATGTGATGTATGGGAAAGTAAAGTCACCATGTTTAACTTGAATTCAATTGCTTGTTCAAATTCTTCTATTGTGACATCATATTATCCATGTCTATATATTTAGATTCAAAAGATGACAATTCTCTGAAAAATCCCCTCTAGGTTAAATTTGTTGGAAAAAAAAAACCTCTTTAAAAAGGTATGTAGTCATCCAAGTTTTTCTTTACATGGCCATGTATGTTCATGGTTTACATACCTTTAAGTAGTCTTCCCACATCTTTTCATTTCTAAAAATGTAAAAGGCAAGCAAGGCTACCCTTGCTACATTAACAACATAACTCATAATCAGCCACTTTTGAAACTTGGGGATGGTGTTATAAACGTCATAGGAACCTCACCTAGCCAAAACTTGGGCACCAAACTGTTGTTTATTTGAACCCATGTCACATCTAAATTTTAGATGAGGTATGTGGGTACTTGTGTGCATGTATAACTTTTCCAAATCAAGGTAGAAAATATGGCATGTTTGGTCAGTTATCCCTTTTGCCTTAAAAACTTCCAGCCATTTTACTAATTTTTGGATGTTATTTTTCCAACTAATATCACCCACTACCTCCTTGGACACCATCTTGGAATGGCAAAGGTCTAGTTTGTGTGATTTCAACACCCTTCAAATTGAATTGTTGAAGGGTGATTGACAAGCCAACCATTTACATGTTCAAAATCCAAGTGACTATTGTTCCATCCTTTTCACTTGTTAGCACACCTTGCAAATCCGTTTTCCTTGTTATGGTTCTACCATTGATATGACTTAAAAGTGAGGTGAAAAGAATGGTCAATACTTGCTAACATGCTTCAAAGAGGTGTGTCCCTTCATTACATCCATTGCATTTTCAATTGTTGATTTGCCCATTTGCCATGTCCATATGCATTAAACAATCTATTAGCCTTCACTAACTTGTGTGTTACTATTGTGGCAAGATCAAGTTGTTTTTCCTTTTATGTTTGTTATTATGGCGGATTGGGATTACTTGTTTTCTTGTGTTGTTGTTGGGCACTATGAGAAATCATGTCCGCCAAAACCACATTACCATGCAATTAGAATTCCAAAACAAATAATACAGAATTACACTACAACTAAAGCATGAAAATACGGGTAATTAATAAATAGAATTTCACATTAAAAAATCAAGGAATTATACTATAATTACAACTTAGTTACAAATGTAACACTTATATGATGTAATACAAAATGTAGTCAATCGTGTTTGATTTTTTGGCAAGTTGCATTTTAGTTGCATGTGGCAACTACATTACAACTATTGTAAATGTAGCACCCAATTAAAAACTACATTGTAACTAGTGTACAATTTCAACACATACAATCATAACACATGGTTGCATTTCCATTGCCCATTAACTATAACACTTGCAATTAATTATTAAATATGGTTCCCATTGATACAACTAATTGTGCAATTGTGTTGTTATTATGTTCCCACTATAAAAGTATTTTTTTTCATTATTTTGTGAATGTTGTTCAATTTTTAATAAATTAATAATTTAAGAAATTCATATTTAATCATGCAAATTTTTCAATAACTTATTAACCATTACATATTAATGAATATTTAAAATTTAATATAACTTTATCAATTTAATTCCTTTTTTTTCATTGACTTAAATAATTAATCATCAATTCAAAAATTAAGTTAATTATTTATTTGATAATTATTTGTTCTACCTAAATTTATATTACTTTTAAATATTTAATAATGATTTTTAAAATAATTTGTAAACTACTAATTAGTACATAATTAAATATTAATCTAAATTAATCAGTCTAGTCAGATAATTACTTTTTGTTAATTAAGATAATTAATTAAAAATTAGAATTCAGATAATAAATGACTAATGAATTGAAATCAGATAATTAATTATTTGAAATAATTAACTAAAAAATTAGATGAATTGAACTTATTAATTCAAATAATTAGTTAGTAACTTAATTCAAATAATTAATTATCTGAATTAAATATCTAAAACTAATTATTAAATTCACTAACTAACTAGTTATCACAATTAAAATAATTAATTGAAATAATTAATTTTAGATGATTAATCGAAATAATTAATTTTGGGTATACATATGATTAATTATTTAGATTTTACTTAAATTTAATACATTAATTATCTGATAACTAAGTAATTATTTATTTAAATTAGACTAATTAATTCAAATAACTATTTGGTGTAATTATTTATTTCGTTGCACAATTTACAAAACAAAAAATTAACATACAAAATGTGGGAAAACCTTTTTCTAATTGTAACTCAATTTGCAACTAATGTGTAACTAAAATATTGGACCCATAAGTTTTGTCCTTGAATCTTATTTCGCATGTAGAAATACGTTGAGTTGCAATGAATTGCAAATGTTCATTGCAATTCAAAAACCCAATTGTAAGGCTAGTTACAAATCACCCCATTTTATTATAGTGGGGATAGGTTGGGACTAACAACTCTTTTGTGTTGTTATGTGCCAAATTAGGGCTATCGATTCACTTGCTATTCATAGCCTTGACCCAAAACCCATTTTGTCACAATTTTAGCACATTGAAACAAGTTGTAAGACAATTTGCTAATGGTCCACCTTTATTACATTGTGGTAGGAGCTACGAGGCCTCCTCTCACATTAATGGACTCATCTCAGACCTACTCCTTTCATTCCCAACCTTTAAACACTTGGGGAGTGTCTATTTAGCTCCTACAAGTGGTACAAACTAGTTTTGCATGTACAAAGACCAAGAACTTAAAAAAGATGTTAGAATTAAATATCGTTCAATTGCATAGGTTCATTTTTTCACAAGAAACAAGTTGCTCATAAAAATTAGCAAAGAATTTTTAATATAAGTTCAAATTAGTTGTTGATTTGCAAGTAATGGGAATATATTTCAAGTTGCAATGTGGTGGAAGGGAGGGAAATTTGTGACCCATGTTACTCCTAAAGCTTGGTGGCACTTGTAGGACCAATGATTGTGGGACCCAATAATAGTAAGCATATTTTGGATATTTAACTATGTATTCATGCACTAATTTTTGGTATGTCATTTAGTTTTGCCCTATTTTGCACTTCTTTTACTTCTAGATTCTACTTCATGTTTGATCCCAAATGTATCTTTTACTACTTCCTTATTGATCTCAACTACAAGGACCATGTCTTGTACATCTTTTGTAATAGGGTCTACTTCTAATTCATTTCTTAATCCCACTCGTAGTAGGGATTACTTCTACTCCCTTTTTCAAGACAATAGTAACAAGGATTAGGATCTCTAAAACAATTATAACTCCTCATCTAAACTTTTTAATAGAGATGACATGTTTGGGAAATTTCAAAGCTTTAATCTGTCATAAGCTCCAAATTTGTTCTTATTCTAGGACTACCTAGTTCTACTAGAATTTGCCCTTGCTTTGTTGTTACAAAGTCATTTTGGTGGGAAATTCCTTAATGAATTTTCTTAGTTCTTATGCCCATGGTATCCAAAGACGTGTTTAAATATTTTAATTGAATTGTTTGTTATTATAGTGCCTAACCCAAAACTAAACAATGTTTTTAATGTGCACAAGGGGGCAAATTTCTAATCATTTGTATGTTTTTTTTGTACAGAAAAAGGATAATTTCCAATCACAACTTGTTTATAATTTTATGTGCCCAAGGCTTCAAATTCTAATTCACCTCAATGTTGTTTTATGTCACCTTGGACCCCTATTACCAATATATATATATATACACAAAATCAATAAAAAATGGGTGGGCTTTCATGTGGCAGATCTAAAGGTTTGATTATCCACCCCTATTTTCAAAAAAACACAAAATCTCCCAATTCTGATGTTAAACTAAATACTAAAAGAAAAACCCAAAATTTTAAAAATAAATTGGGTTTGTTTATAACATGCATTAGTGTCAAATTAATGTCAAACTATGATATAAGTGCAACTTGTGTCATAATAAACATTACATTGTAATGGATGAAACTTTAAAAATTACTACATATATGGGTGATGAGCTATGGTTTGCTACCAAAAAATCATATTCTATTGTAGTGTATTTAATCTTCGAAAATATTTCCTCCATAAGGATTTTATCTAAAGTTTGAGGCTTGGTTAAGGTTTACTTTTGTAACTCCTAATTATCAATGAACTCATTAACTTTGTTAGAATTTTTTTCATTTTTCATTTTAAGTATCCCAATTGATTATTTTGTTGAGGGTATAACTAGTCAAAGATCTTATGTTGTTTTGACACATTAATGGAAGATGAATTTTAAGGTGTTTCATTTTGGAGCCATAAATAGGCCACTTTAATAGGTAAGTAAATGACGACTCCAAGAGCATGCTTCTTTGGTAGCTTCCATGAAATACACACATTTTAGATCATCGATCTACGAGAATGAAACAATCTTCTAACTATTTTTGCTATAGGTGAAACATTGAGTTAAACTTGAAAATGGTTTTTTTTTCTTTTACATTTGCATTTGCAAACACATGTAACCAGGCTCTTTGTGACATTATTTTAGGTATGGAAGAATTACAAATTCAGCATACGTAGATATGTGTAAAAAGTGCCACACCATGTCACCAATAGGCAAACATAGAAATCATGACATCATGCCACCTAGCAATATTGTCCAAGATAATGTCTTAATAATCACATTTTTGCACATTTTAAACCATAGGTGCAATGGGAATATTCAAGTGGAAAAAATTTGCACTAGTGTAAGTTTCTACAAAAAATAAAGTTGATACTTGTCCAATTTTCATTGATGAAGCTTATTATTGCACAATATTGTTAAGCAAGACCTCAAAAAAAAGATTCTCTTTGTTGTGTGAAATCCTTATGTTGGAGTTGAAATTGGATCCTTTCATAGTTGTGATGTCAAGATTGTTGTAGAATTTTTTAAAATTCAATCCTAAATAACAAGTTTTGAAAACATTATAGAATGACACAACTCTTCCTTGGGTTTTTAAAGAGTTTATGGAAAGAAAAAAATTCATTCTTATTTAAAATATTGATGACTCTACAAAATGTCTTGTTCCCTTTCATGTAATAACGATTTTTTTTATAATGCTAAATGTTGGATTTGCAATAGTTGTGATAACCCATTCACCAAGATTGTGTAAGCTTTTTCTTTGACATAACATCTTGGAAGTTGCCAAAACTTAACAACAAAATAAAGTTCCCAACATTTCCCTATTGATGTTATTGCCAATTGGAGGTGGAGGAAAGCCATTAGGTAGTGATTACCTTATAACTAGTTTTAGAGGAACAACAATAAAGTCCCATAATATTTCATCAAGTTACATGCAATGTCATTCAATATTTTCATTCCAATGAAATTTGATTTTTCACTTTTTACATCATTTCATCACCACTAATAATATGTAGCAATGTGGAGCCCAAGTTGATAATGGGTGAATGTCTCATACTTTCAAAAATTACAAAAATTCATTATCTCTTTTGTATTCAAAAAACATGAAGTGGAACCCATTCCCAAAAATAAATTGTGAATTTTCCTCATTCACACAAATGGTAAACATGACCCATTTATTATTATTTTATGATTGTTACTCCATTAAATTTTGGTAGCAAGATATCATAATCAATATAAACAGGGGTTTTTCATAATCTATCATATGGTCTCCAACTTGACAATTCCTTTCATACAAATTGCCTTATCATATCATCACATGTGGAAATTAATGTTTTTGTCCTCCAAAATGAAACCAACACATATTTGAATTTAAAAGGTCTTATCACATCGAATAATAGGTTAATCTTCTTTAAATATTATCTTTCAAATTGATATGGTTTCATCAATTTCTTGGTGTAATCAATACATCATTTTTTAACGCTTTCAATAGGTGAATATTGAATTTTCATGGTTTAAAATGAATGAAAATGAAAATGATTTCATCGAAAACCTATATTACATTGTGGAATTTTGTTTCGAAATTTAAAGATTCAAAGAAAAAAAGTAAAAAAATTAGTATTTTGACCCACTCCCCCAAAATAGAAGTAGAGAGGTGCTTCTTCTTTTGGCCCCCCTTTACGGTTCATGTATATATATATATATATATATATGAAAGTATGGGATAAAAGTGAGGAACATCTTGAGGAACCCTACTTGAGAACTCAATGGGAACAAAGTGAGAACACATTAGAAGTAGGGGGTAACCCCCCCCCCCCCCCCCCCCCCCCAAAAAAAAAAAAATTTTTT
>Ga0116231_10004028_pt1 | contig 30030 bp, 22 predicted proteins | sample S1TSphgellanicum_2_FD_89695 | JGI IMG/M metagenome (GOLD analysis project Ga0116231, IMG submission 89695) | Host-associated microbial communities from peat moss isolated from Minnesota, USA - S1T2_Fd - Sphagnum magellanicum MG | ecosystem: Host-associated > Plants > Peat moss > Unclassified... | reverse complement strand
TCAGCAGCAAAAAGAAATGGACTGTCATGAACCCCATCCGGCGCCAAATGAAAAAACGCAACCCATCCAGTGGACAGAACGGCCAACTGGTGCATTGGTGGCTGTTAATTCACTCTGGCCCCTATATTGCACAACTCAATAATGGACCTTCCTCTTATAGAATAAACTCTTCACCAATTCATTGAAACTAGTAAGACATAATTCAGTACCTTGGAGATATGCTTGCAAAATGGCTCATAAGTCCCTAGATAGTGTAGCTAGGGCTTTCAAAACAATCCGCATTGAATCTTCATCATCTACCGAACTCTCTATCATATCACAACGTCAAGCTCAGGCTGTTCAACTTAATTTTGGTCTGGTTATTATTAACCTAGACCAGATTTAATGGTCAACTGCTAGTAAACCCTTGATTCTAATCTCTTTTATTTTCAAAACCATTTCTTTCAAATATTTGGGTTTGAGTTGTACACCAAAATGGAACTGAAAATTGGGTTCCAGGTCCCCTTTTCCTCATTTTTAATCCATTTTGAGCGATTAAAAACTTGATGGGTGCACCAACTAGGGCTTTACAAAAATTCTTTGTATTCCAAATGCAAAGATGCAATGATCAAATATCTTAAGCTTGAAATGTTAATTAACCTCTTTTAAGTCACCCATCATTGAACCTTAAACCCCGTTACACTAAACACCCCATATCTTTCCCATTCCTTTATTGAATTGAGAGATTTTTGTGACTTTGAAAGTGTTTGGTGAAGGGCTAAAAATGTTGTTTGATTTTCAAAATCAGAGAAATAATGTGTGAGGATTTGATTTCATTTGAGTTTTTTAATGTTTGTTCATCAGCCTATCTACCTTATTGGGTCCTTTTTGAAACTTTCATGCCAACCAACATGGTTTTGGTTTTGTGTCCAAGATTGCTTTTCAACGGAAATTAGGTAGATATTTAGTATTGAAATTGATATAAAACTAAATATAAGCATGGTATTACTTTAGGTCCCTAGTTACTTAGGTCCAATTCCGGTTTTGATTACTTATAACCTAACCAGAACTAGGTCCTAGTTTTAGATTTAAATAGTAACCAAAATTGGGATTAGGGGGGTTAAAGGAACTAGGTGGGAATTGGCACCCCAGTTCTAGTTTCTTTTGTTTTAGAAGAATTGAATCTAAGTCTAATATGGCCGTAATGCCTTAATAACTAGAATCACTATTATAAAATTGTAATGCAATTCATTAACCTAAATCATTATAGGACCTTAAAAGTGAAATAAGTTCATTGCATTTTACTAATTTCACCTTTGTGAAAGTTATTTCACTATAATATCACTATGTAAACATCATGTTTCATTACTAATTAACATAATTCACTATTATAATTTATTGTAATAAATAGGTTTATTTTTATGTTTTTAAAATATTTTATATATGTTACTTTATGATATACCCTATATTATTTTAAATTACTTTAATTATTTAAACTTATACTTTATGTTATTATAAGTTATTATAGGCTATTATAAATTATTGTACCCTAAACTATTATATGTTATTTTACCTTAAGGTATCTTAATTAGCTTATTATAAGTTTTTAAATTATTATAAATTAAATTATTCAACTAACCTTAGGCTATACTTTAGGTATTTTATTTTAAATTAATATATGTTATTTCAAATTATACTTTAAATTATTATAAATTATTTTATCCTAACTTTAATAACTTAAAATAATCTAAAATAAAATATAATGACCTAAGGTAAAATAATTTATAATAAAAAATAATAACCTATGAAATTATAACATAGAATATCCAACAATAACTTATAATATAATAACCACCAATAACCATTAATAAAATAACCACTAATAACCACCAATAACCATTAATAAAATAACCACTAATAACCACCAATAGAATAGTCATTAATAACCATCAATAACCATTAATAAATAATCACCAATGACTTACAATGGAATAACCACCAATAGCCACTAATATAAAAATCATTTATAACCACCAATATCCACCAATAGGCATTAATAGAATAACAACCAATGGCCATTAATACAATAACAACGAATAACCATTAATAAAATAACCATTAATAGCTATTAATAAAATAACAATCAATAGCCATTAATAGAATAACCACCAATAACCATTAATAAAATAACCACTAATAGCTATTAATAAAATAACAACCAATAGCCATTAATAGAATAACCACCAATAACCATTAATAAAATAACCACTAATAGTAATTAATAACCACCAATAGCCACTAATATAATAATCATTAATAAACACCAATATCCACCAATAGAGTAGCCACTAATAGCCATTAATAGAATAGTCATCAATAGCCACTAATATAATAGCCACTAATATCCATTAATAGAATAACCATTAATAGCCACCAATATCCATTAATAAAATAACCATCAATAGCGAGCAATAGAATAACCATCAATATCCATTATTAGAATAACGATCAATAGCCACGAATAGAATAACCATCAATAGCCACCAATATGATAATTACCAATAACCATTAATAACTACCAATAACCTTGATGATAAAAAAAATAACCATATATTAAAATTGCTTACGATTGCCAAAAATAATCTAGGGTGAAATAATCTGACACATTCCCAAGCTCCTTAATGGACTCAAATGTGAGTCCAAATTGAAAATAGTGGAAGAATAAGAAATCAGGGCACATTCTTTGGCTCATAGCATTTTGAAGGGGTAGAGGGGCGTGCTGGAGCTCTGGGATGGGACTAGGAAGAGAGACAAGCATCAACTACTCACATGGACCTACAAAAAACTAACACAAGGTGGTTATTGCATAGTTGGAGCACTTTTGGTGCTAGGATGAGCCATGGGCAACTCAAACTCACAAGACTCCCATGGCCCGGACTTCCACCACCTTCCCCCTTATAGTATACTTTGTGCCTTTCCACGAGGCCCACATCCAAATGGCTTTTTGTGCTGGGACTCCCAAGTGGGAGTCCCCCGAAATTGCCAAAGTTGGGACTCTTGTGACTTTGGGGTCCCATAACTTTGTGTGTAGACCTCTGATTGAGATAAGGTCTAAAACAAAGTTTTAGCACTCGTTGAGAGCTTTCCAATGGTATGTTGCACGTCACCTTCACGCAAGGAAGTCGAAGTGATTCTTGACTTTTAGTGGTCAGGAGTCAAACTGCCAATTTGACTCCTAATGCTTCTTTTGGCCATAACTTGTGTTTTAGATTGTCCAAATGGGTCATGCGAGCCCATTTTAGACATCTACATTTCAATAGCTTTCCAATGGTATAAAAAAATCCTCGAGCCATTGGGTTTTGACCCTTGTAATCGCTCTCTGAACATTCTAGAGTCCACTGGGACTCCAACTCACAAAGTGGAAGCTCCTTTGGAAGTGTGAGGGTTCATTCCCTCACACTTTCTTTCACTCCCAGGCTTCCTTTTTGGCCTGTAACCTTGCAAGCCCTTGCTTTGGTCACGAGCCCAAAGCTAGGGTTGTGACATAATCTATAATAGATAAATGTAATTTAAGGTGAAATAATTTATAATAACCTAAAATTGCCAATAATAACATAAGGTGAAATAACTTTTAATAGCCAAAAATAAACATAGAATAACCAAAAACAGCATAAGGTGAAATAGTCAAAAATAGCCAAAAGTAATTGAGAATAACCATAAATAATCATAAATAATGTAAGGTGAAATCATTTAAATCAATGAAAAATAGCCATATAATAATTGAAAGTAGTTTAACATAAGTAGTATTATTATATTAGCAAAAATCTTATCCATTTATTAAAAATTATTTTTTCAAAAAAATGGTCATTGAAATGTTATTGAATAATGATATTCAATTTTTTTTTTGTTCAAATGATTTTACACTTTCAAAAGGAAATAAATGTAATTATGTACATTATTGAAATTTTTTACAAAGTAAACTCGAATAATTTCATTTGAACAAAATCTCAATAAGATACGAATTTTCAAAGTTTATGTTTTTGTAATGTTTAAAATGAAGTATTTGATAAATGAAATGTAATGTAACAAATTATCACAAAAGTGAAGTGACTTGATGGTAGGGGTGTTTGCCTCCATTCTAAAAGTCAAGGGATCAAACCTCATGAATGATGTTGTGTGTGATCAATAATGGTAAGTTGACCGAATATTCTCCTATCTAGTTCCCTAGAATAGGTGCCTAGGTTGATTACATGGCCTACCTACATAGGTTAGGTTTTTAACCTAACCTAAGTAGTGACACGTGTTAATAAATCATAAGTTGAAATCATGAAATTATCAATAATATTATATATTAAATAATTTGATTTTAATTGATTTCCATGCTAGCTAATTAATTAACTAGCAAGTGAATGGGTGGGAAATTTGTATTTCACTTGAGAATAACCTTGTTTCACTAAGTATTAGTGAAACAATTCATTATTCATAACAACTAGTCCCATTCACTAGGGGGTTAATCAATTTCACCAAGTAAAAATGTACAAATTCATTCAAAATCTAATGAAACCCAAAGTGAACTAAGACGCATTTTGGTGTAGTGAATTGAATCAAGTTATTTAAGAAATTCTAGTTTCAATTTTAGTTTATGGTTTAGGGGTTTTTGTGTCTTGTGGTCTTTTGTCTTTGCAATGGTCTTTTATCTTTTCACCATTGCCTTCCTATGGATGTTCTTTTCATGATCATCTTCTTGGTTGTTATGTTCGAATCTCAGTGCTGTTGGCCACCCCATTATTTTCTTGATGTTTTTTTTCGATCTTGTTGCTAGTTGTCTTATTGTTGTGCTTGTCTTGTTATTGTTGGCCACCACCATTGCCATCATGTTAAAGATTTGTCATTGATATTTTGTTGGTCATTGTGCTTATAAGTATGTCATCATTGATGTTTTGATCTTTAATGTTTTTCTAGTGATCTTGTTATTGGTCATCGTGTTGTGTTCATCTTGTTGTTGTTAAACACTACTATTGTCTTCTTGACGTTTTTCTCGTGTTCTCAATGCTGGTCATTGAGCCATCATGTTTATCTTGTTGTTGTTAAACATTGTCATTCCCTTCTTGATGCCTTTATTGTGTTGTTGATGTTGGTCATCATGCGCTTGTGCTTGACTCATTGTTGATGGGCATCACCATCACCGTTTTGATGTTCTTCTTGTGTTCTTAATGTTGATTGTCATGATGTCATGTTTGTTTCATTACTATTGGGCACCACCATCATTGTTTTGATGTTCTTTTCATATTCTTGATGATGGTTGTCATGTTGTCCTTCTTGTCTTGTTGTTGGGCATTGCCATCATTGTCTTGATGTTCTTCTCATGATCATGTTGGTTATTGTGTTCTTTTGATTTTATTTTTTGGGTTTGTTCAGGGTATATGGTTTAAGGTCATGGAGGATTTCACAAATGATCTTGATGATGTAGTCTATTACATTGAGCCTCCATTGGAGGTTGATTGTTATGGTTTGCATAAGTTTTTAATGCACCAACAAGCACAACACCAACACATGGATGTTGCACCCATTTGACCATGGATGTTGCACAACAATGGGGATTTTAGAAAGCCAAGAACCAAACTACCATAACTTGGGCTTTTTTGGACCTTTGAATATGTTTTCTTCCAAAGCAACTCAAGCTCAAACCAACCTAAGCATTTGAAATGTGTTTTTTGTTATCCTAATGCCATTGTTGTAAGTCTTAAAAAGGGCATCATAATTTATTACACAACAAATGAGATTTTTGCATTTCGAAGGCATCTTGAAATGAATCATCCATCCTAAACCCTACCCCATCAAACATTTTAATTTATTTTTAATAATGTCATGTTTTACACCAAGGATGATTTTCACCAAAAGGATCTCACAAGTGTGTGCCAAATGTGGATGGGTTGATTGGCACTTAATTTTAATGACATTTAAGTTTTTGATGGCAAGCTTCAAATCCTTAGACAATTCATTTGAAAATAAGTGGTACATGTTTTAAAACCTTTCCTTTTGTTTTCTCTTTTCTTTCAAGTTCACATATGTTGCCTTTGATGTTAGACATTCATTACAAGGTGTTAGGGTTAATCATTCAATATGTTGGTAAAGGAGTAAGCTCTTCATATTGCAAATGACTATGACGAACATATATTGTTCCATTACACCAAAAATGCCATTTTATAACTAATCCTATATGATTAGAAGTGGATAAACAACTAAAAATGGCATAATTAACAAGTTTGAATCAACTACAAATGGCATAAACAAATAGTATAATTGATAAGGACTAGTCGTAGAATAACATTTCTAGCGTAATGTTCCCACTCCTTGTTTCCACATACAAGGTTTTGAACCCAACTAACCCAAGTGGAAGAACTTTTAGTTTTATATTGTAAAATTCCCAATGTACGAGTTTGTATGATGTGAACATGACATTATCAATGGTGAGAAATAATTAACCCATTAAATGATTATGAAAGTTATTGAAAAGGAATGCAAATCCAATGACATGATGAAAAACCCATGAAATGAATTTTTCTAATGTTGGATTTATAGCTCAATAAGTTTTGGGCATTATTGGCTCTCAAATTGAAGCATACAAAGTTTTCAATATTGTAGGTATTCACACAAACCTATAGCACTCTTGGTTGGGCATGGGAAATTTTGAAATGCTTATAGACACATACATAAATCGGTCTAATCATGTGCAAGGTGGTGTTTTTCATCCGTGGAAAAATTCATGGATATGGAAGAAAAGCTAATGGATGAAAATGAAAAAGTAATTACACCACTTGGGCTTTTGGAGGTCCAAAATAATGATAATATGTTTTAGGTTGTTGCTTTATGGCCCTAACCCTAGGAATTGATATGTTGTGACCTAAAAATTTATTAGGTTTCAAGTTTATTGTTTTTAAAAGTGTTTTGCCACTTTGAATTTGAGGTCAATTTGGGGATAATTTTGGGTGTGGTAGATTTGGGAAGGTGTTTTGAAAACATATTTGGGGCTCATCTTGGGTGGGGTAGATTTGGGGGGTGTTTTGGGAGCAAATTTGGGGATGTTTTTGGGAAGGTGAATTTGGGTTGAATTCAAGGGTGATGAATTACAAGAAGATACATTTCAAGGTTGTCATATACAAAATGTATGAAACATGAACACTTGAAACCAATTGGCATAAGGAAAAGAAAAGATTATGACCCATTAAAAAATAAAAATGTGTCTTGTAGTTAAAAAATTTAATTTAAAAATAAGTGAACTAATTTGTAGTTTGTTTCAATTTGAGTATGTCAAAGCTTTGTATAATTTGTTTTTATTTTGAAACTACAAATTGATTTTTTTGCATTTTCGTTAAAACAAATTGGATTTTGGAACTTAATTGGAAACTTACCCTAACCTACCTTAAAATTGGGAACTAAAAAAAAAAAAAAAGTTTGAAATTGAAACCACCTTTACATTGGAAAAATCAAAATCGAAATTGAATTTCATTTTAAAAAAAAACCAATTTCAAAATTAAAACCAATCTAATGAAAATTTCTAGAATTGGAATGGGTGGTTCTTTTAAAAAAATAAAAAGCACACAACATTGGTCCTTATTAGGTTGATATTGATACAAGTTTGGTTTTATTTCAAGTTATACCTAGTTTTGGTTTTGGTTCTAAATTTTTAAATTTTTTTTATAATGAAACTTCAAATATATAGATTAATTCTTTGGATTGATTTTTTTTATTCTAATCATTTTCACAAAAAAATAAAAATTAGTTTGATTCAAAACAAGGTTCAATTCCACTTCAATTACACACAATTAAACCAAAAAGAAAACCTTATTAATGCACACACTAGCCCAACTTTGCACACACTCCAAAATAAAAATGATGTAATATTTATTACTTAAAACCAATCAAATGCAATAACTTGTTTAAAATGTACGACCAAGTTCATACTTCTTTTTAATAAAATTATATTTAGATAATTAAATAATCTAAATATGTTAAAAACGATAACATCCTTGTTTAAAATGTACAACCAAGTTCATACTTCTTTTTAATAAAATTATATTTAGATAATTAAATAATCTAAATATGTTAAGAACGAGAACATCCTTGTTTAAAATGTACGATCGAGTTCATACTTCTTTTTAATAAAATTATATTTAGATAATTAAATAATCTAAATATGTTAAAAACGAGAACATCCTTGATTTAGGTTTAATTCAATTGGTTTTCTAGTAAAGTTCCAATGTTAGTTCCAAGAAAACTTGGAATTTGGAAAGCCTAGAATTTAACTTAAACTTGTTGAAATCCAAGAATCTACCAACATTTGTCTTTACAATAGGAGATTCAAATTATGTGTGTTTTGGCCTTGCCTACCAAGGCAAGGGTAAGGTAAACATGCTCCCCATTGAATAGAACAAGTCATTTTGACATTTGTGAATGGCCATGAATGAAGCTACTATCATTTAAAATGTTTTTATGATCGAACGCTTGGTATTAAAAAAAATTGTTCATTTATTTTTAGTCATTCACATGGAATATTGATTTAATGTGTAGTTTTGGGGGCAAGAGTGGTTGATATTTGAAAGAAAATGAACGTCATTATGTGTATGATATGTTTGGTCATGGGAAAGTAATAGCACAACCTCAAGCACTAAACTAAAAATCTTTTGGTTGTGTAAAGATTTCTTCCCTTTTGGCAAACTATTTGGAACTGTTGTGGATCAGACTTGGAGAAAAAACGACGATTACTTGAAGTTTAACAATATGTAAACCCTAAATCTTAAAGTTATAAAAAAAAACCTAGGGGGAAGTAACATCATACATGATGATCCTAAAAGGGAAGAAGTTCAATGTAACAACTAGTTTTACAAAATATTCTACAACTTGAGATGGTGACAAATTACGTTAGTTAAACCTTTATGGTATTCCTTGCAAATGGACAAAGGCAAGAAGATGTGAATTATAACTTTAGACACACAAACACTTTGCCAATATGTTCACAAAGTCAATGTGCCTACATAAATTGCTCATTGATTTGTATCTTAACATGCCATCAAGGAAGAATATGGGACTTGCACAATTCTACAGGTTTGTTAGAACTACCATTACTTCTACATCTAGGCCAAGAAGGAGATATATCTTGAGCTTTGGGATTCATGAGCCTTTTCATTTAATAAAAAATACAAATTCAAAACTGATGGAGAAAAAAACTCTTTACACTACCAACAACAAAAATGTGGATGCACACGTTAATGAACATGGTTGTTTGGCACCTTCTTTCTAAAAGAAGTTCATCTTGTTTTATATGCACATTTTGCTCCACAACTAGAGATTCATGAGCTTTCAAAGCAAATGGCTATATGTGTTTGATGGCATGCAAATCAACATTAAAGTTTTTAGTTAGTTTTTTCCTACTTTCTATTAAAAACCTAAACATCTATCTCTTGATTGGATTGTAAAAAATCAAAAGAACTAGCTTTAGAAAAAAAGATTAGCTTTGGAAGGTCACAACACAACTCAAGTTTTTTTTTTCCATGAAAGACGAATACAAAAGTAAATTGTATGTCTATGCAATAATGTTGTTCCAAATTGGTTTTGTAAAAAAACGGTTGAAATGCATGCATAGTCTACATAAGAGTTTAGACATAACCAACACCTATCTCACAACAAGCAAATGAACATTCTAGTAAACCAACAACCAACAAAATCATTTTCATGTCAAAAATTTGTTCACAAAAACCAACGGGTGCAAATGGGGTAATATGAGCTGCACGCACTTGCTTAGGGGACTAGTTTTGGAAGAATATTTAAAAAAAACTCTTCAAAAAACTCCTCAAAATTTGTAAAATTTTTCTTTATGTTATTATTTCAAGGTTTATGTAAAAAATTTCAAAATATATGTAATTTTCAAAATTTTTGAAGTCTATTTATAAATCCTTTTAGTGCTAAAAAAATGTGTTACAATGCTTAATGAATGCTTTTGAAAACTTTTTATTCATCATATATTTTTCAAATTAGTTCACATGTTCCAATGATATATTATGAACCTACTATATAAAAAAATTATATTTTCAACACCAAATTAAATTATTATTTTTAAACATGAAAAATTAAGCACTGGTTACATTTGTTACAATATGTGTTAATGTGATTACACCCCAAAAATGTAATTGATTAGTATCTTGTTTGGCCATCTCCTTTAATGATTATTTTTTTGAAGCTTGCTTCTTTAACAATAATTGAAAACACATGTTCTTATATATTAATGAGAAGACCCAAAAAACAAGTTAGGCATATTTTTCATCCAACAATAATCAGAGACAATCTTTCACTTGGACCGATTATGACTACAACTATTACCCACTGATTTCATCAACTTTTTACAAAGGATAATGGCTAATGTAAATACTAGAGATGGTGAGGAGGGAGGAGGTTCAGAAATTTTTGCCCATTGATATAGAGGAACAACACCCACAATTTTCGAAAAATATTTGAGAATTTGTTGGTGAACGGGGGAGTGCATTCACCCAATCACCATAGATTTAGAAGCCCTAAACAAAATTTAATCTGCACCCTTTGTTTAAAAGTGAATGGATATTGACTAGTGCATTCTTCATTCATCTCAGCAATGGAGGTAGGTAGTGTTTGGTAGTCAGAGTATTACTATCTGTCCATAGGTGACAAACAAACTCCCCACGGGCTGCCATGTGTTTGTTGATAGGTGGCAAATGAACTCCCCATGGGCTGCCATGTGTCTGATGTAAGTTCTCTTTATCACCCGGACTTTGTGTGCGCATTCTAATGATCTACATTTCATCTTCAGACCCCAAATACAAAAGAAGTATATTGAACAAGAGCTCCATGACTGAGACACTAAATGTTCAGCCATCAACCAGTTTACTCTATTGTGTTCAGATTCATTACATACTATAGTAGCTTAAGGGATTTTGGCCCTTAGGTAATAGGTCTATTTTGATATGAGGATTTATGAAAGATGATATTTTGGCTTGTGTTGAAACTTGAGATTAGTTATAGTGGTGTAATATCTTGAAGGACCTCCTCCTTTCTTTAGTTGATATGCTTCATGTGACTGGTGTAGGTTTCGGTACTTAATGGTTCCATTACCTCCTTGTGGCCTTTTGGGCTGTTTGCTTGCTGGACTTTGGTCCTTGCCCATTGTTTCTTTTTCTCTCCCTTTCTTGGGTGTATTTTTCTTATGCAAGTTTGGCAGGGTTTCATCATTTTGGTTTCTTTTAGAGGATTTTTTTGAAAATTATATTTTTGCATGGTGAAATAGGTATTTGGGTTTTTGTAATTCTTCTTTTGCCTTAAGATACTTTTTAATGTAAAATGGCAAGGCCACATTGGGGACAAGTCACATTGGGGACCATCTCATGCTACCACCACCCTTGTTGCCAAGCCCTCAGAAAACACTATCCACTCCCCTTAAAATCCTTATTTCATTAAAACCCTGGCCCTAGGGCTTTATCAAAATTTTGGAACACCCTCATCTCTCGTCTTTAGGCCCCATATTTTAATAAAGCCCTGGTCCTTGGGACATGTAATAACCTCATGGGTTAAATGCCGAGTCCAACCATGGGTACGGTTGCAAAATACAAAAAAAAAAAAAAGTTTCTCGCTATACATGTGCAGACTTCAGTTATTACATTGGGCAATGCCATGGCAGTATGGCATTACCCAGCCATTATCCTACATATATCGTACTTCCTTTGCCATTTTGGCATAAATTAAATTTTTTTTTTGTTTCGTTGAACTTTAAAAAAAATTGCATTATTTATGTCGAAATTTTAATAAATTAAAAAATTTCACTGTAAATTATCCATTATTGGTGATGAAATTTTAATAAATCTAAAAGTTCAATCTGTCAGGTTTTGAACCCCAAACCTTCTGCCATAGTGATTTTTATGTGAGGCGGTGGGGACACTAGACTGTTCCCTAGCAAAGACAAGAGCCTCTTGTATTATTTTGTATAACTATTATCTCCTGAAAATTTCAGAATTAGAAAATCAGGTGCCAAAGTTAAGATTTCAAATTTAATTAATTATTTGACAGTTTCTTGCCAAAATGGTACGAGTACTATGGTATATAACTTGAGAATGTAAACCCCCCTCCTCCCTCCCTCCCTTTCTTTCGAGTTGAACTGGACCCAGACTTGGATGAAAAGAAAGAAAAGAATTTGATAATTGGATGTGTTATTTTGGTTTTTGTTTTGCAATGGATTTCTTCCATTTATTCCAAAAAAAAGACAAAAAATAAGGAATTAAATAGTGATGGGCCAATCAAAGTGGCTACTAATGATTTTCCCGGAACACGCTTCCTTGACTTTGGACTCGACTTTGGGCTTTTTTGATTAGTCAATAGGCTCTTCCTCCAATCACAGATTGGAACAAGTTTGGAATCCCAAATTATTGTCTTTTACTTCAAATTAGGATACGTTATCTCTATCTTTAAGGGTGTAGGTAGGCCAGTGTTTTATTTGGCAATTTTATCTTATAGCCAAAGTGAAGATAATCCAAAGAAAGATTTAGCCAAATTTGACTACAAGCTAAATATGATATTTAAAAAAAAATATACTTCTATATTTTTGGCTATCTTACTTGAACCATGTATAGAAATCTGTCGATTTTTCTTGAATTTTATTCGAATTATGGCTATTGAAAATCTAAAAAAGCACTCGATTTTAGCACTTTTTAGAGTTTTTAAAATAACTTTTTGGCTATATATAGTCAGCAAAAAAAGATAGTGGGAACTACTTACTACGTACTATTGCCCATTTTACCCTTGGTTATAATACGTCCCGTCTCACCTGCCACAAGTTACTTTTTACCAGAAAGTAGAAGTAGGTACTGTAAACAGGTAGGTATGTACCTAGATTGCTACATTCTAAGCGGTGGTTTAGCCTAGGTAGCCTAAGATTGGTGCCTACTTTTAGGCCTTCCTTCCTATGATCACCGCCTTTTACGGTATCTAGTAAGTTTTACTACTTTATTTTACTTTGTTAACTACTTCTGCTTTTCGAGTGCCTCTTCTATTCTTGTCGGTGCATCTAGGCCGTTAGAGGCGGTTATGGTTTCATCTCAGCCGTGAGATTTGATCAGTTACGTACTCGTGACCCGGGGTTCCTGGTTACTTGGTTACTGCCCACCGCCGTGCCGCCGCCTGAGCCCACTTAACAACGCCCTTTACGTTTCGGGTTTCGCCAAGAACCAAGACTTATGGAGTTTCGCCAAACCGGTCTTTCGTTGGAGACTTACGTTGGGCCTAAGGTGGGCTAAACTCGAAGACTTTGGCGATAAACATTGGACGACCGGGTCGCCCGGCGCAATAACAAAGGGGACCCGGCGACACGTTTTTCTCTCTCCCCGTCCCAGTGTTCGTTTTTTTGGGGGAATTTTTGTTTGTAGCCAAAGTGGCGATCATCCATTGGAAGATGTAGGAAATGTGGCGATTATCTCTAGGAAAATTTAGCCAAATTTAGCTATAAATCAGAAATAAAGTGAAAATATTTAGTCATCCTTCCATATTTTTGGCTATAAAATGCAAAGCAAGTATATGAATCTGGTGAATTTTTATCTTTCTTTTCCCCTCCTCACTTCTGGCGACTAAAAACCTCCAAAATCAGTTCTTTTTAGAAATTTTAATTTTGAGTTTCTCTTTTTGGCGAGATTTCGCCAGGAAAAAAACCACTGCCCAGACCACTTGCCCGCCCGCCCGGGCAATCCGCAGCATACCTTGTGTTGTCGAGCAGTGCGCATTCTTGCCTCTGAAGATCGTCTCCGTTCCTTCGGCACAAAGGTTTGCGACGAAATCTTTTGCTCCAGCTCCCGATTCGCACACCGATGCGATGAGAAGACATCTCTCGGAGAAATCCACAACTTTCTTTTTCCGCTTTTACGTTGTGATTTTTGGTTGCCGGAGCTAATGTTTTCAAGCTTTTGAGCTCTGGTGTCACGCCCGAATTTTGCACTTGCTTCCCCAGTCTCCTTGCACTTGGTATCTGCGGAAAAAAATGTTTCCAGAGAGAAACTTGTTGCGAGCTTAGAAATTTTTTCCCGGAGTGGTGCTAATTTTTCTATCTGAGATGGAGGAGAAGATGGGTTTTTCTCCGAGTACTACGGCACCCAGAAGAGTGGCATTCTCAGAAAAGTACTCTTACCATCGGATTCCATCAGCAGACTCGGCTCGCCTCTTGTTCACACACCATGAAGGCATTGACAGGAGCAGCAGCAGCAGTACAATTGAGAGAAATCGTCTGTGGACACAACAAGAAGAGCCTGACCTTGAGAAGAATCATGAGTACGCCAAGAAGAAGAGTAGGTCGTTTCCCTGCCACAACCCGGATAGGAGGAATTTTGACTCGGGGGGAGATTCTTTTGGTGGAAGAAAGGACGGTGATAGCAGCCGCAGATCCTCTTCTTGGAGCTCTTGGGAAAGTTTGCACAACAGGGTCAAGGAGAATATCCAGAACTCTTGGCACTTGGGTTTCTTGTGGCCGGATGAGGAAGATGGGCTTGAATTCTTAGAGCAAGACAGAAAGTCTACTTGCAGTGAGCATGATGATGATGATGAAGATCACGACCTAATCCATTCCCAACAAAAACAGGAACAACAACAGCAACATGAGGAGATGGATTCTTTGCTACAGAATTCTTCAACAAAGTTTGGCGGTTTTGCATCTCCGAATTATGGAACTTGGCTTTCAAGCACAGCAACAGATCAGCAGTTCAACATGCGAGGTGGTACACCGAGATTTGCACTTGGGTCGTTGCAAGCAGATCACTCACACACTCCCGAAGAACACGAGAGTTCTCCTTCTGTTTTCTCAAACATCTTGGACAAGACTCCTGGCGTTATGAAGCATTCCCAATCAGTACCAAGCTTCGTCGTCGCTGATGAAGAGGACGACGACAACACTACTGCGACCCAAGAAACAAACGGAACAAGAACAACGCCCTCGGATGATGATTTCGACCTAAGAATCCATGTACCGGGGAGAAGTGGCTGGGACGATACCGAAATCGACAAACTGCCATCATCTCTCCAGTACCCATCATCAACAAGAGCCTTTCCTTCCACGCCGAAGAGTGCGAAGATCTCAGCACTCACCCCAACAAAGAGCATGCCAGCAGCAATGCACAGGGTGAAGGTGGTGAAGAAGAAGAATAAATGCTTGCATCGCTGCAATACAGCTCCAGCAATGTCAGCTCCAGCAACGGCAGCAGCAACAGCCAAGAATGCGGATGACAACAACAACAACAGCGATGTGGTGAAGCGACCGCACTTGTCTAAGAGTGGGTCCATCGTGTTGCAAGCAGGGTTAGGGTTGATGGTCTACTTGGCAGTGGGAGTGTTGATCTACACTTGGAAGAGGAAAGAATTCTCAGGTTTGGAAACCGTCTCATATGTGGATGCTTTGTATTTCTGCATCGTGACTATGTGCACCATTGGATATGGAGACATCACGCCAACCACAACATCTGCCAAGCTCTTCGCATGCGGGTTTGTGCTCATAGGGTTTGGGTTCATTGACGCATTGCTGAGCGGCATGGTGAACTATGTGCTTGACAAGCAGGAGCATCTGCTGCTGAGTGCGGTGGAAGGAAGCCACTATCAGGTGGCAAGGAAATACTTCATGAATCCGAATCATGGCAACCGAATGCGTATCCGTATGAAAGTGGCACTTGCTGCAGGGGTTCCAGTCTTGTGCATCATCGTTGGAACAATTGTGATGATGCGGATGGAGAAATTGTCGTGGATTGATGCTCTCTATTGCACCACCATGTCTATCACCACTGTTGGATATGGAGATCATACTTTCAAGAGCTTCACAGGTCGTCTGTTTGCCGCTGTTTGGTTGCTGTTCAGCACATTGGCAGTCGCTCGTTGCTTTCTGTATTTGACTGAAGCTCGACTCGAAAAACGCCATCGTGCAATCGCTAAATGGGTTCTTCGTCGCCAATTCTCTGTGGGTGATTTGATCAAGGCAGATCTCGATCATGATGGCTGCATCAGGTACCTAAATCCCCCTTTCTTTCCACACACACTCTTGATGAATTCTGTTCTGTTCAAACTTTATGCATCTGGGTGGGCTGCTGGTGGCTTCTATAATTTTCATAAGCAGTTGAACCTTCAGTTTCATCCCCATGCCAATTGGATAAAAATTGGCATTTCTCTAGCAGAAGGCAATATGAAAAATGCTACATGTAGGGTTCTTGTGGGCTACTGAGCTTTGCACTTGGTAATCATCCTTTCCAGCTGAATTGTGCACTTGGAGCATTAGGATCTTGTGTTTTAGGGCTTATGGTCGCTCAGAGGCTTGTGGTGCAAGAGGGCTGCTGAGCTTTGCACTTGGTAATCCTTGTTTCGAGCTGAATTGGGTGCTCAGAACAGTAGGATCTTGATGTGTTTTAGGGTTCATGGTCTCAGAGGCTTGTGGTGCTAGAGGGTTGCTGAGCTCTGCACTTGGTAATCCTCCTTTCCAGCTGAATTGGGTGCCCAGAACAGTAGGATCTTGATGTGTTTTAGGGTTCATAGTCTCAGAGGCTTGTGGTGCTAGAGGGTTGCTGAGCTTTGCACTTGGCAATCCTCCTTTCCATCTGAATCAGGCACTCAGAACCTTTAGCGCTACAATATCGAGACTTCGCTGGGAGTACTGAATCAAGGTTCTGCAGTTTTTTTAATTATGGGAATTAACAAGGAAATGATTGTAGAGGTAATGGTCTAACGTGCTCTGTGATTGCCATGGCTTGTGGGGGGGTTGGCAGCAAGGCAGAGTATGTTGTCTACAAACTGAAAGAAATGGGTAATGTTCACGATGAGCAAATCCATGATATCTGTCTTCAATTTGACCAACTTGACACCAATAACACGGGTAAAATCACATTGGCACGTCTACAAGATGGTAACTAACTTGTGAATGATTGCTATTCAATTGTAATAGTAACATGATCATTATCGAATCTCACCCTCATTAGCATCCATGGAAGGAAGGGATTCGACTGTAGAATGCAAACATTTCTTGAATGATATTATCATTCACACTCCCTTGCTCCCAGAAGAAAGTGGGTGTGGTGGGGTGTTTTGTTTGGGGTGTAACTAGGAGTAATTGAGGTCCATGGATCTAGCCATTCAATTGTACAATGACATAATTAGGGGATGAATTTGGGTGAATGTTTAACACCCTTGTTAGGTGTGAGAAATGACTTTCAATTTTAGAGAAACGATTGAATTGATTAGAAAATTGGCTACAATTTTACCAATACATAAAATGGATTGGCTGGTGATGGCAGCAGTTGTTGATGTTGCCATCCTAGTGAGCATGGAATGCAGTTCTTCGTGAAAACACCCGTCTCAATTGATGTTGTCAAAATGTGCCATTTGGATTGGAGTCATAGTCTCGAGCATTTGAGAAAGGTTATTAACATGGGTTTTTTTTACTGGCCATAAGCAGGGCAGCTACACCTCATAGCATGGGTGTTCATATTGACCTCCCAAAATGGGTAGGTAGCAACTTAGCAACCTCTATTATGTAAGACACTCTTGAGATTTGTGTTGGATTTTAGTTTATGAGTAGTGTTATGGGAATTGTGGAACAAAATAACTACAAATTTTTTGGTTTTGAACCAAAATTTGATGACCACTCAACACTATAAAAAATCAATGTTGGGCAAATATCACGATTTGTCTTGGTTATTTGGTAGTTGTCAACCACATTAACATATATCAACCAAGTGGTCCTTAAACTTGAGATAACCTAAAACACTAGCACCGGAGAATATAAACACATCTATGGAATAGCAAAAAGGTCAAGCTTATGCTAAAGGCTTAGCCCATTCATGTTTGTCCAATAGGAATTTAATATCTCCAATACATCTAGAAAATTTTGAATATTTATAAGAAATATTTTTTAAAGCCAATAAAAAATGTTGGGCGAATCAAGATTTACTTGCATTTAAATATGGTTGTTAAAACACATGAAGCTGACGAATTGCCCCCAGGTCCAATCGTCTATGCATATCTAGCCCTAGGTCCATGGATAATTTTTTATGTTGTATTTTTAGTGGTTCAATGTAAAAGGCATGGGGCCCAAGTTCAAGAGGCCTACCCGGGCTTGTTTTGGATCCCTAAAAAGCCCGAGCCCAATGTAAAAAGCCCAGGACCTTCGGTATACCAAAAGGTCATACTTTCCTCATGTCCTTGCCTTAGGGAATATTCCATTAGCCCGTGGTGGATTCCCTTAACATGGGATAGATTCTCTTTCTTTTTCCCTGAATTCAAAGCCCATAGCACGAATGAGATTTTTGATTCCAAACAAGAGTTTGTTTAAGTCTAAGCACAAGGTTTGGAGCCCCAAAAATTCCATTCAAAGCCCATAGCACGAATGAGGTTTTTGATTCCAAACAAGAGGTTGGTTAGTCTAAGCACAAGGTTTGGACCCCCAAAAATTCCACACATGCATGCTCTTGATGGGTCTGAAGAGGATAAACATGAGGATTAAATAAATAAAAATTCAAACGAGCATTATGTGTAGGGTAGGGTTAGGCCCTTTGGGTGCAGTTTGCATGGACCTTACCCATTCAAAAGCACAAGGTGAATGTTTATCTTAACCCTAAACATGGAGAGATTAGGGGTCGAAAGCCGTGCGGTGCACCTCGTAGATGGAAGGTGATTCCTTTAAAAGATGAAAATGGCCAACTAAAGTCATTTATGCCAAGGAATGCACCTTAGGAGGGTGTATTCCCTACTACAAAGTTTGCCTTCATCCCACTCAATCATGTCTACATACATGGACATGTGCGGGTACCCTTGATGTGCACCACTCAATGAATGGGTGATGTGATAAAGGCTTCAAGGACAATAAAATGGTGTAAAGTACTACATGCTGAAAAAATCATTAAATATTTAGGTTTCTAGTGCCACCATGGGTTTCTAGTGCCTACTTTCAAATGGAAAGAATTGGTTAGAGAAGGATCATGGGTACACATGGATTCGTGTTGGGAAAAACTCCAAAGAGATGAATTTCCTTGTAGAGCAATTCCGTGCTCATCAAGGTGTGTCTAAGGTTCCGATTCCTTGTATCCCCCATAATAAGAAAGAGAGGAAAGCCTACATGTTCCAAGTGCCAACCATTCAAATGGCTTTTTCATAAGCTCGTGGACCCCAAGACCCCTTTGAACTCTAGTTCAAGCAAGCATGCTTGAGATTTGAGTGGCTCATTTTGTCCTTATATTGGAGGTACTACCTCCCTTTGAAAGTGGGTCTCTATTGGACCACACTTAACGGTTATCCTCACAATTCCACTTGCAAAGTGGTCCCAATTTACACTAGCTATGTGAAACTCTTCCCATGTAGCCAAAGATGATACATGACATGGTGATGATGTCTTACTAACTTGAAAGACATTAACATTGTCACATCACCATTTGACATGTATTGTTTGATAGATGCACATGTGTTAAGTTGAGAATGCATGCTACATGTAATGGCTTAATATTCCAAAAATTTCAAATATGCACATATTGGCTTCATTTGAAGCTTTTTTCATTCCTTGCCAAAATACAATGTTATCATTGTCCTTATTGTAAATCTCTTTTCAATGTGGATGTACTAACATATTCATACAGATCCATGAAGACATAATGATGTCAATGCATTGAAAATGATATATTTTTGTACATTCAATTCATCAATTTTGTAAAATTTTAAAGGTTTACAAAACTTAGTCATATTTTATTCAATTTGCACATAATTTTAGCATGCTAATATTTGGCTGTGCCATGTTAAAAAGGGTAATAAATGGTTATCATGATTACTCTTGTGCCAACAATGATAACTCTTTGGAGGAATTATGCCACTTAAAAAATAAAATAGGGCCTTTTCTCATTCATTTACAACATTAAGAGCTTGCAAAATTTGTTTCTAATTATTTTTTAAAACCATAATTTGAAACAAAATTGGCAAAATATGTGGCATTTTGGGGCACTTTTCTCATTTATTAATGTGTGGGGTGACATTAAATTACCTTGTTAGCCAAAAATTCTTCGAAAATAAATCCAAATGTATGAAAATATTTGTCATTATTATTGAGTTTTAATAATCACAAGTTACTTTGATGTACATGTCACTATGAAAATAAGATTCAAGTTCTGAACAAATCATGTTCATGGTAGGAGCTCAATAGCTAACGAACTTAGGCTGAAATGGAAAATGGTAAAGTTCCAACAAATAGCATGTGATGTTAACTCAATGTATACTCTCAATGTTTTCAAAAGTGCTTACATTGGAAAGGGGACACCTTTTTCTTCCCTTTGGTGTTTTAGGGTTTAAAGGTACTATATTGAAGTTTGTGTTGAATGCCTTTTTATATTATTATTACTACTTATGTGGGCAAGAAATTCACAAAATATGTTTGGCAAGATTTTGATTGGAAAACATGGCCATGGTGAAAACATGGTCACAATGACTTTAGAAATATTTTTAATGGCATATTAAATTCCATCCATAACATGAACCTTGAAATAAAGCATCTTAAAATTTTACCCTTAGAATATGAACCTAAAATTTAAATCACTTTTAAAAATCCACCTATGTAGAAGACTATGAAGCTAGCTAAAATTGAAATAAAAACACCAAATTTCATTGTCTGATTTTAGCATGATTTAAATATGCTAGAATCTAATCACATGGAACCCAATTGGAATGTGAGAATAGACACCCAAAACTTTGTTTTTCCGCCTAGAATTTTGAGTATCAAAATCCGGAACTTAATTACATTCATTCCACCTAGAATGTGAGGATAAAAACCTGGAATTTAATTACATTCATTTTCAACTAGAATTCAAGATCACTTACTCAGGAGTAGTGGGGTTTTTTAAAAATAAAAATATTAATTAATTAACTTTTGTGGTTTAATGACATTGGCAACCATCCATAGGAGGATTTAGCCAGATTTGGCTACAGGTCAGGTAACAGAGGAAAAACAATTTGTCACAGCCCATAAAAAATTCGCAATGATTTTTATTTTTATTTTTATTGCATTTTGGCGAAATTTCGCTGAAGAAAAAAAAACCTCCAGCTCAGGAAATCAAATTTTATGAATTAATTAAATCTAGAAACGTGCCAAATTATTTTAACTGAGTTGAGGAAAGGCCCCAAATCCTACAATTCTATTGGTCCCCCATCCTGGAAAAAGAAAAAAAAGAGAAAAAAAGAGAAAAAAAGAAAAAAAAGGAGAATATTATCTAAACGAGCAGAGTTGTCCAACTCTGTCTTCCTTCGTATTGATTGGATGTGCCAATTCTCTACACCAATGAAAAATCTCCACGTAAGTATTGACTCGGCCGATTGGCCCAACCGGCCGCGCGCGGGCGGTTGAGAGGCCATACCGCACCCGCGTGCACGCGGACACATTCACACTGCACGGGGGTGCCACAGCTGCCGCCCTCGCGAGCTCCCGCGCAGCAACGCTTCTTTCCTCAGGAATCCATCCGGGCCTTTTGCTTCCAGTTTTCGCAAAATCGCGTGCGCGTGCTCGAGCTCGATGATCACTCGGTGATTAGATGATGATGCTGCTGCTGCTTCTGCTCCTTCTTTAGTACCTGGATATGTGTAAACTTCTACTGTGTGATTGTTCTGTTGTAGAATTGAAATTAGCAGCGACGTCTTGTTGTTTCTCGACAGCTCCATTAATCCTAGTCCAGCAGGTTTTAGCGCCTCTACTTCCTTCTCATATCTGCAAACTTTTTTGTTTTGTGATCTCGAGCAAGATCTGGGAATATTTCCACCAGAAATTTCGTTCAAGCTCTTGCGTCAACAGCTCTTGAGGGAGAATATCGTCGAGAGCCGCCCGGCTTTATATTGTTTCAGGTATGGAGCTCATCTCGAGTTGCTCTTGGAGTATAGCAGCTGGGGTACCTATGGGGTTTTGGAGTATGATCTATGTTGTTCTAGATAGTGCAGATGATCTAGTGTTGGAAGATCAAGGTCGGGTAGAGAGACCTTAAGCTGGTTGGGGATCTCGCGGAATTGTGGCCACCCATGAGCGCGGTGCGTGAGTCTAGACGTCGACGTGAAGAGCGCAGCTTCTTGTGACGAGACTAGATCATATAATCTGCTGGTTGGGATCGAGGACTCCAGAGAGGGAGCTCAGCTCTCATGGAGTACGCCTACGACCTAAGTTTTCTGCAGGTTCCATGATCATGCGAGAAGAAGCAAGCTGACTGGAGCAAACGGCGGGTACGGGACTAGAAATTTGGATTCTTTTACAACAGTCGTCGAGTCTGTGGCTAAACCAGGAGCTCTAGATACGCAGCAGCTACTGTGCTTAGATTCCGTGGCAGGCAAAAAGCCAGACTGGGTTTTGTCTGCTATCGTCTGTACTGTAGCGTTGTGGTTGTTGTCGTCCTCGTCGTCGTCTTCTTCCGGCGGCCAATAGCTGTTGGCTGGAAGAGCTCATGGGCCAATTGCAAGCGGTTACTGTAGTGTCGACCAGCTTGAATCTCCTGGCCCCCTCTCGCTAGACTTGCGTTGCAGCTGGTTTACGGATCGAGTAGAAACAGTCTGCCGCATGATCATCATGGCCGCAGTTGATCATGGGTACTGCAGATCTCAGCTTGAACTAATTTGGAGCACAAGTGCTGATGAAATTACATGGGTAAGTCGGTCACGGTTGCAATTGATTGTGGTGGTATTGCGATTCTTGTGAAATCCTCAGATATTGTTTCAACGTCCATCCGTATAACTGTGATCACTGCTGCTGCTACAGGTGTGACGCCAATCTTAGTGCCGTTGTCAGGAGATTTGCTTGGCACTGAATATTGAGCTTCCAAGGCTCAAGCTGATGCAGCCATCAAGGCAATCACTATGATCCATTGCATGCACACAAGTCTATGAATACCTACCCACTCACTCACGGGAGGGATCAGAATCCAGATCTTCTGCGCCATCATGTCGAGTCCAAGTCAACAAGGAATGTCGACCCAACCTTCAGTTGGACGCTTCAAACACAAGAGTAGTTCAACAGGAGGTGCTGCTTCAGGTGGTGCAGCAGCAGCAGCAGCAGGGAGCTGCTGCCAACTCTTACCCAAGAAACCAGCGATGAGCACAAATGCGGTGGGTTCCAAAGCTGAGATAAGCCAAAGTTCTGGCTCAGTCCAATCTCTAGCACCACAAAGCAATCATGGTGTTCTTCATGTCCAAGGAGGAGTTGCACAGTCGTTGAAGCCAAGTGACATTGTAGATCTAAGATCAAGTGGCAATACAAAAGACAAACAAAGGTATGTATCTATCACATGTGCACCGTGTAGTACAAACACCATTCCCACTCAGGCCCTATTGACACCTGGGCCATGATTCTTTCCCAGCTGCAATCTTTAACTCTAGGCACTCAAACTCTGAAGAAGCTCAGAATGAAGAAGCTTGAGAGCTCACTTGCAGTCTCCTTGAATCTTTGCAAACAAGAAACAAATTGACTAACTCAAAATTGCTGCAGACGAAATCATGTCAAGAGACCATGACACAATTATTCTTGGTAGCCCAGCTGGAGATACAATTCCTCTTGAACAGGAAAAATTGTCTCTCTTGTTGACAATCCAGATATTCTCTCCCTGAAATCCACTACATCCTGAGATTCAGTAGAATTCAGTAGAAATTAGCCTCAGAACTTGAAGAAACCATGATTGCAATTCTTTGGTAACTGGCCTGGAGACCCAATTCTTCTTCAAGAAAGAGTGCTATCTACTGTTGATAATCCAGATTCTCCCTGAAACCTGTTTCCTGAACTTCAGTTGAAGGTGTGAACGCAAAATTCAGTAGAAGGTGAATGCATGAATGAGTCAATAAAAAATAGCACATGAATCTGCATCCTGGGATGTGTCTATTTCTGATAAAGTTAGGTTTGAGAACTAATTAGGTCAGACAAATTTCTGGATGGGTTGCAACCGGAATTGGGTATTTGCAGCTTAATAATTGTAATCTTGACACTTAATTTGCAGCATTGAATTGAAGATCTAATCATCTAGCATGTACACCCCTAGGTATTGCAATCTTCAATGAATCAGAAGATACTCTTAATCAGAAGGTACTCATCTTTCACCTGCAACACTCACAGGAGGTCACCTCTAAAAGATGATCTATTAGGTTTTGAATTTTGAATTAAAAAAAACTATTTGACTCAGACCATTTTCTTGTGCAGATGAAACCTTTGTGGCACTGGAGTCAAATTGGAAATCTTTTCAATTTGTTCTGCAAGATTGAACTTGGACCATTGAACCAGCAAGCAAGCTGCATCAATCTTCACCACTGCATTACTTGTAATACAGATACAGGAAGGATGGATCTTCATGCTTATGGAAGGGTTGGAAGACACAAAACATGTAATATTCTCTACAAGTACTACATCTGTAAGTGCGAGATGTTTGGTATTGAATGCTTGCCAAGGAGATCACATGATGCAGCATGCGGGATAAATCCACTAGGTAAGGGTAAGAGTGTACTTACTCTTGTAAGTTGTCCTTGCACAAACTTGGCATGATTGATTAATCAACCAAATTTGATCAAAGTTTGACATGATTGAGTGATCAACCAAATTTGATCAAAGTTTGACATGATTGAGCAATCAACCAAATTTGATCAAAGTTTGAAATGATTGAGTGACCAACCAAATTGGATCAAAATTTGACATGATTGAGGGACTAACCAAATTTGATCAACCATGTTTCAATTTGATCAATTTTGTCAGTTTGACAAGCTTGATCAACTGACCAAATTGATCAAATTGAAACATGATTGATTGATCAATCAAATTGATCAAAGTTTCACAGGATTGGTCAATCAACCGAGGAATCATGCATGTGTTGCAATTGTAAACTAAAATTTGTGTGCTGGGGGAGATGTGCAGACCAATTGAACCAAGCCTGTGGAGACCTCAAGTGGGATGCCGGCACATATAGGTAGGTAGGTGCTTTGTGTACAATGCTAAACTGTACTGGTTTAGCTGGCTCCATTGCGAAGACATTTTCACAGATGCAGTCTTGGCAAAAAAATATAACAGTGGTACTTAAATCTCCACAAGTTTAGGTCAGGGGGGTTTTGTAAACTGGTAGATAAAAACCCTCCTGGCAGTCTACTTTACTTACTAGAGCCTGCCTGCCTGCCTGCCTGCCTGCCTTTGTACAAAAAACCATCTTGATGCTCAGCTACCCCAAGATTTGGAGAACTGTTAGACTAATTTGTAAGTCTGGTTTCTTGTTCATGATCTCAGATCAAGTTGGACCCATTGTAGGTATGGGATTGGAGAATGGCATGAAATTCTAGCTCTAGAGATCATACTACCAGTAAATTTAACTACCATTGTTGGTCTAGTATATTATATGCTCATGCTCAGTATCAACTATAGTAGTATCAGCACTGATATCAAAGAACCTACCAGGTTGGTAGTTGGTACATCCTGAGGCAATACTACCAGTCTTGTACCAGTACCAACCTAGTAAGGGAGCTGAGGTAATACCAGCCTTGTACCTGTTTATACCAGTTTCATTGCCAAGTAATATAACTGCCTGACACCAGCCAAAAAATCGGTATTGGACAGAGGACTCGACTGGTATGAAAGTTTAGAAAGGACTCAATACCAGGACCAGGCTGGTGTGAAAATTTCAAAAAGTACTCAATTGGAGTGATCATAAACTTACAGTTCCACTCAATGGAACTTCTTACCAAGGACTTGATGTACTTGGGGACGTCTTTGCAAATGTCCCTGTGCGTCCCATGAATTCTCAATATGTAGCAAACAACCCAACTTGTGCCCATTTGCATACCAAACCTTGCTTGCATTGAGGAGATGCAAATTAGGTTGAGATGTTTTTAATTGTTTTCTGAACCTAGAAAAGCCATCTTGCATGAACAGGACAGTCCCAAGGTTAATATCAGCAAAAGTGTACTCTATGGCGACAAAAGAACACCTAGAAAGTGCAACACCCATCGACCTCATCCAAATTGGGACATGTGATCAACCTAGTACACTCAATGTCAAACCATTGACACTAGTTGCTAGACTTCCAAAAAAGAAAATCAGCATTAGATATGGCTCCCACAATTGGCAGGACATACTTCCTGTATAAACCATCCCCTGGACCAAAATGCACCAAAAGAAAACTTAAATAAAAAGTCTCTCAAGCTATATGAAATAATAGGATGTTAGTTCCATGTTGTCAAAAAATTGATCCAATGTTTTAAAGACCTGTCCTTCTCTGCAATACTTAAAATAAGACAAAATGGGTTAGGTACATTTATAAGCTGCAACCCTGCAAACTATCGAGCACATCCACATGGTTTCATGTGTAATGTCACGAGGGCATCAGTAAGATGTCGAAATGGGCATCTTACGGCCTGGTCTTGCACATGTCTTGGACGTGTCCGATAACTTGTTAAATGGCATCGGACAATGTTAGTAGCATGGTGTGGGCAAGGAGTGGGTAGTGTACCAAGTAACGCCAATGTCAGGCAATGGTCACATTTTAAAGTAATGTTGCAAAGGTTTAAAGTTCCAGGGCTAACCACATTGTGTGTGGTGGTGGAGTGGTGACAACGTTTTGTCAACAGCACTTGTTGGTTGTAAGTGATATGTTGTTGGGAGACATCTGCAAGTTGTCAACCAGCATTGGCACATCCATTAGTTGGAGATGTCACCAAATGCATTGGGGATGAACCAGCATCATGTCATTGCCTTTTACTGTTGAGGTGTTGTAGTTGGCGCTACAACCTTGGTCTTGATGTTCTGAACTGTGAGCCACTTGAATTTATTTTTGTGGATGGTGCCTGTGTTACATGAAACATATGACTTTGTCACCAACAACTGGAGGACCTTGATGTCAGTGGGGCCAAATCCACCAACTTATCACAATTATTACACTGCTGTACACTTCTATGTGTATCCTTGAAGGGTACCTTGAATTGGCTAGTGAATCCAAGACAATATGCCTGAACAACACCAGTCACAAAACTTATCATATAATCTACCATTGCGATCTATAATGAAGTCACACACAATTTTAGGTTTAGGCAAACACAAACAAATGATTGAAATGAAAGGACAGAAATGAACTGCATCCATTCAATTTCATGTTATGCTGCTATAATGCTTTAAGACAGAGTTCAAACCATATGTTCCCTGCAACATCATTGATCAACTGTGCTAGGATCCCAATTGTCAGATAACCAATAGAAAGATCAGTATATTAATGATTTAGAAGCAATGCTATACCTTAATTGTCATCCTAGCAAAGACAGCCAGCAGCCCGGTAATGAAAATTCACCTTTCTCAACATCCCTTCTTCTTGAGTTTTTTGCAAGTCATTGGTAGGACTGCAAGCTTGTGCACCCTAGAACAGTGAGAAAATTTGCATCAATATCTTGAACAAAGTAGCACAGTGGCATCAAGTGCATCCCAATTAGGAAAAACCTTTCAGGCCCTCTATTTCTGTTCCCTGGAACACACTATAGACTCTTCATGTTTTGAATTCCACTTAGAGGTGGATAAGTCCATATACAACACACTTCAAAGGTGTAAGATGAAACTCACCAGTGTTGTCTTACAGTGAGACAGAAGTATTCATCCTCCATATTTGGACAGCACAACCATTACACAAAAGTGTGTACTTATGTTGACAACAACTATTGGAAGCAGTCAGCTGCTGTCCAGAATGCTCACTCTGTATTCACTGTTCACCAGCAATCTCCTCAGTAAAACAACACCTACTCTGGACTGGAAACCAACAGATGTATGACAATTGTCAAGCAAGTGAGCTGACACAGTATACTCAATCCATATTGATAGATTGATAGTGTGTCTACCTTTCAATTCATTGTCACAGATAGATTTTGAAAACTACATGAATGCCAACAAACAAAGGTCTTGCCCTAATGAACAAATTATGACACAAGGTGCTCTAAATTCAAAATTCAATGGTGGGTTTCAACATGATGGAACAAATCAATGCTCTAATCCTCACAAACTCATATCTTCCTTGTGTACTACATCTTTTGTCCGCTCAAAAAGGTGGAAATTGTTGGACTATCAATCTAATTGATGTGCACATTCTGCTTTTGTTTGTGGTTATCTGGAAGACTATTTGTGTACAAGCATTTATTTTCATTCTACATTTGTTCCCAACATGTTAGATTCAGGCTCTTGAACTAGATATCCGATCCAGAAATAACATCAAGCCCTTTGGGTAAAAGACGTCCAAATCGGAAAAATATATCTCTAAACATGTTGATTGAGATCAAGCCCAAAGTCATTTTGTACTTAAATGAATGGAAGAGACATACAAGATATGCCATCTAAAATACTTGAAGTAAAATGTGGCAAATGTGATGGATCAAGCTCACAAACTTCCCCATCTGAAGTGAATACATTCCAAAAATCTACCCCATTTGATGTCATTTTTGGAGAAAGGAGTGTGTTGGCCATTTAATGTGACGGCAAAGTGCCCACATATATCCACTGCGAGACAAAGAAATGAGGGAAGGACACAGATGATGCCAATAGAACAAAATTGTTAGCAAATTGTCACCAAATTGTGAACTTCACATTTTAGTCAACACACCACTCTACCTTCAAAAAAGTCAGTGAGCCCACTTGCCTCAATAGGAGGATACTGATGATGTCTGAAGAACAAGCCCTGTAGATGGGAGGCTGCTTGGATCAACAACACACCGACACTATATACACCAGTGAAGGACAAATGTCCATGCAATTAACTGCAGCAGCTGCACTTGCCCCCACTAGACAGCTGCTACAAATGCTTTCGAGGTGCTTGTCAACGCAGGCATGAGGTAAATCAAAGCCCCAAAACCCCTTGAAAACTAACAAGGATATTGGAGTCAGACTAGGGGGAAGACTGGGTTGCAGCATGAATGAGGATACCAATGACTTTTTATTAACTATTAATGATGATGTCGAAATAGAGTCTTTACAGTTGCTTTCACAAATTGCATCAATCTTCTTCTTCAAAGAGCATGTCTGGTAGGCTCCCATCAATTGGTTTAAAATGCACCAACCCTGCAGGACTATCAACTACATTGAAAAATGCCACCAGATGCAGAATTCAGTGTTGAACACTTCCTACCAAAACCTTTGACACCCCTGCAGGAGTGCCCTTGTTCCATGATCCACACTTCTGAAACAGCCTTCAGGTTGACCAAAGACCCTGAACAGCCTGCTTATCACTAAGCCATGCAAAGGGACATACCAACCAACAGTGGATAAGAGAGGTCACAGTGTTTGGTGATTAAATGAAATCTTCTACATAAACCACAGACGAAAATATTTCTGACTACTTGCCAGAAGTCATAAGTATAGAACAGTTTCAAAAAATACATACCACTTGGATTGGACTGCTCTGGATCTGGATTCCAGAGCACGGTGAAGTGATCTAATAATGGTGACTGGCATACACCAGATCTAGTTCTTATCCAAAATAATGTCTTTAGCACATCTCTACAGGTAAAATGACAGCTCCATTCAAGAACAACAATATGAGGTGAGGAATCTGAATGAGGGCGAGCACCAACCGAGCTGGGAAGATGAGAACAGGGAGGAGTGTGGGGACTTCAGAAATACCCGATCGTGCTTTTCCATCATCACCCCCTGCTTTTCAACTCAGCTAATCTGCGACTCAAATCGTCTTCAGAAACAGTGGAGGCAGTCTCACTCACTGGCACATGAGAGGCTGCTTGTGGAAGTCCAACGGAAACCTCCAAACCATAGTCATCTGCCACCTGGTGCATAAGGGAATTGACTTCATCCTCTGGAGTTGAAAGGCTGGTGCTGCCAGCCATGGCTGTTTCAACGAACTCTGATTGCACCTCCATGTTAACAAATGTCTTCTCAAATTGGTCCATGGTTTGCGAGATCTTTTGCATGTTTCCGACTGCTAAGGCGCTATCCAGGGCTTTGACGATGCTGCCCATGGATTTGCTTATGGTCTGCATTTTGCTTTGAGTACCAAGACGAGC
>Ga0116231_10004027_pt1 | contig 30030 bp, 27 predicted proteins | sample S1TSphgellanicum_2_FD_89695 | JGI IMG/M metagenome (GOLD analysis project Ga0116231, IMG submission 89695) | Host-associated microbial communities from peat moss isolated from Minnesota, USA - S1T2_Fd - Sphagnum magellanicum MG | ecosystem: Host-associated > Plants > Peat moss > Unclassified... | reverse complement strand
CTTCATCACGAACGGCAGTGACGAGCTGCCATGACTACCCACTGAGTTCATCAGCTCCCAACAGTGGGTGTAGATAAGCATATAATAATCTTCCCAATAAACTTGGGCAAACCATTATACGCAATCTGCGTCCTGAGTTTCTGTTGTCTTTCCGGAAGCAATGGGAAGACTCAGACGTGATGTTGGCTAGCACTCAAGAGACATTGCTAATAAAAAAAGTCAACAGTATCCTCATTCAAGCTGCAACAAGCTTCTGAAGGAAAGAGCTTTTATTTCATTTTAGCACGTCCCTGTATATGCAAGCATCTATGCCTAAAAGACATAGAGGCCTATATATAGGGTAGTGGTTGGGGCCTCCTGCACCCTGAACATATCCTTTAAGCACACCACTGGTGACTACTTGGGTGCAAAACATCCACTAAAGCCACTAGAAAAAAGATCGATGAAGTTGCAGAGAAATCTCCACAACAACAATTAAAGGTAACACGACAAAAAACTTAGACAGAAGATTGATTTAGTTTCAGGAATGCAGAGAGGTTGAAGTCCACTTTCAAATTTTGTGTCCTACAAAAGTTGCAGGCTAGAGCAATGTCATGTTGTGACATGAAGAGAATGGTGGTCAGTTAATTTGGTACTTAGTACTTCAATGGCCGTTTATTAGACTGTTATCCAATGACATGCCCAATTAGAGCTTGAAAGAACAGGTCAAACTCAGAGCTCTTGACCACACCAGTCCTGTCATTTGCAGCTTTCATTCAAATTTTACTGATGAGACATAATCTTGCTTCCTTGCTTTTCTACCCAGTTTGTGGTGTGATCCTGCTGATGAAGAGAAGAGGAGAAGAGAACAACACCTCAAATTAACTGGGCTTTTCGCAGATCAGCAACCACACCTTTTCTCTCGTCCCCTTTGTCGCTGTACAGCACCTATGATTGACAAACAACCAATTTCATGTCAAAAGACAAAATGAGAACTATACATAGAGACAAATGTTGTTTATGGCAGACTGAGAATCCTCAGAGATGTCAGACAATCTGTCACCTTGTCAATGATGCCATATTCTACTGCTTCCTCAGGGCTAAAGTATTTGGGTCGTCGAATATCTTCCTCAATCTTCTCTGGGGAGTGTCCTGTGTGCCTTGCATACAAACCCACCTACAAATGCACCATTTGTAACTAGTTACGAATCATCATGCATTTCAAACCTTGGGAACAAATGGTCAAATGTCACAAAACAAAGCACAGCAACAGCAAGCCCTGGAATCTCCACAAACTACATCCACTTTCTCCTGAATACCATCATAGCTTTCTCCCACTCTTTGAAGCTCTAATAATCAGGCAGGTCTATCGTATGTCAGAAGACCTCCATACTAACTGACCCATAAGAACTGTGCAGAAATACTCAGACCTACAGATGTTTGAGTCATAGGGTTAAAGTACCAGTTCAGCTTTCACATTTCGGACTTCCTTACGGGCAATATCGAGATCTGTTGCTTGACCTCGGAACTGGGCTATTGGCTGCACACCTCCACATCACACAAACAAACCATGTCAAACTCCAGAGCTTCTAAGAAACATCAATAGAGTAGACTTACAGATTTACAGATTTTCAACTCAATGGATTGTAGTCAAAGGACTAGAATTCATGCAAGTTCCAATGCTGCCTGCAGTATACTTTTCCATCAAGAAGCTGTCTTCTTGGAGTACCCAATATCTCCTGTGTTCTCACAGTCAATGTCCAACACAGTAGGATTGAAGCAAAATGGGACCTGTTTTATCATAATTGTAGCTGATGGTAATGTAGCCCGGTTTCCCTTTGAGCCTGCTGCAAGAAGTAATGCTGCCTCCCCCCATGCATTTCCAACACACAATGTAAAGATAGGAGGTTTCACATACCTGTAACACAGCAGCCAATGCCCCCAGCCACATCAGTATTACAGGGAGATGGACTATCTCATGATGCATACGACAGTCAAGAAAAAAGTGGGTGACCAGAGGGTCATTGCAGAATAAACGTGGGTGACCCAAGGGTCATTGCATCCCTGAAATTCACCCACTTTGGAATCCCAAAAGTCTGAACCCATCATGTGCCAAGACTAAAACCTTGAAAGAAGAAAAATCATCTGCTGCATCTGACGAATTTATCATGACACATAAGTAGAACCCTCTTAAACCACAAATTCATCAGTCGCCTCTACTTAATGCTGCACCAAGGTGATGTCAAATGAAAGGCAAAAAAACTAAAGAAATAAACTGGACTGGGAAGTCTGCAACTGCTACAGGTCCACCCTTTGACAGGAAGTGGTTCATAAAGATATAAACCTCATGGTATCGTAAATTGCAAATGCTTCTGTCTCATAACCAAGCTTTTCACCATCCTGCAAATTTCACAAACTTATCAGGCATATTTGATTTATCAAAATGGGTGATGCTGCGAGGATGAGAAATCTGTGCACACAGATGCATAACCTCAATACATACCTTCAAAAACTCATGTGTAAGAACAGAATACATCCCCCTGCAGAATCAGATTGGACAATAAACAAAACCAACATCATCTACAAACCTTGGTGGTGCCAGTGGAGTTGATGTACATGTAGATGGGCTTTTCTGGATCTTCATACTGTAAGTAAAGCAACTCTGCCATGATAAGCTCAGTTACAGAAGGGACCAATGACATGCCCAGAAAGACAATGCGGTTCTTGAACAAATACGACGGCAGATCTGGTGGTGGCTGCTGTGTTGCATCTCCTCTTTGGAATGGAATAACCTGCAAGAGCAGTAGTTACATTTCCACAACCCCATCAGTTCTGCCTGCCTGCTGAAACTCACAAAATCCTCAGCTCACCAGATTTTCCAAAACTGCAGATATCTGTTTCAAGTCTCCTCTAGGGTTTAGATGAATTTTCCTATTTGCAAATCCCCCTCTGCTTGCAAACGATTCCTCTGGTACAAGAAGAGAAGACAAAACAATTGCCACCAAAGGACAGTTCAAATGTCTGCTGATCCTCCTATGCAAAGCTCTGCACAGGTGCATGATTTCAATAGGTATGTCATGGGACAGAGAAATCGTGAGACAGAGAGAGAGACAGAGAGACAGAGAGAGATAGAAGTCTCACCATAGTGACTATGCCACGGTGTCCCTTGTGATAGGATTGATGCAAGGTACTCCAAGCTGAAGACATTCCATTCCCAGCTATTGAGCTTTGACAACTGCTTCTGAGAAATGGACAAAGGAAGTCACTCTCAAGAATGCTCTTTGCCCTTGTGGAGCTTGATGACGATAACCTACTATTGTGCTTGAGGGTTTTTGGAGGAGTTTTCTGAGGTTTTCTCACATAGACAGAAGAAGCGAAGAAGGAGGAGGAGACTTGTGGGGTTGTTGTTGCTGTTGTTGAAGAAGAAGAAGACGAAGAAGAAGAAGACGGTGTGCTCGAGGTCCATAGATTAGCTCTCCTTGGCACACAAAGCTCTGCCGCCCTTCCTATAACCTCCATTGTGACCATTTCTCTTCTCTCCTTGCTCTCTCTCACAAACTAAAAGACCTTTTGTGTTCCTCCAATGCTTTTGTTACTGCTGCTGCTGAATCTATCGGGCTCCACAGCTGCCTTACTCCTGTTTCGTGTTGGTGTCTGGAGCAAGAGAAGGAGGCAATCAATCCTTTTGCTTTCCCTTCCCTGCCTGTTTGTTTGTGTGCTCACACAGACTGTGAGCGTTAGCTAGGGTTTGGCCTTTAGGGCAGAGACATGAGACATAGAAAGAGAAACAGGGCCAAAAGTTTGGTATCCTTTACATTCTAAGGTCATGAATAAGCATAATAATATTGAACAAATTAGATTTTTATTTATTTATTTATTTATTTATTTATTTTCTTTCTTACATACATTTTTCTCTTCTTCAAAACAAGAGAATTTTAAAACTCAACTCAAATTGATAAAAAGTAGTTTTTTTTTATAAAAATAATAAAATTTCAATTAAAATTTTAATATTTAAAATTCTTAAATCAAATTCAAATTGAGTTGAATTCAATTCAATTCAATTCAATTTACATTCAATATTTTTCAATATCATTCTATATTTTTCATTCAAATGGAGCTTTAATTTTCACAAAATCAAACTCATTCTTTTTCATTATTCCATTGTCAATGATATTGTGAAACAACAATGCAAAAGCAGCACAAAGTTAACTATGAATTTTATGAATTTAATTTTTATTAATATAAATATCATGGACATGAAAAAGACAACATGTTAACTTGTTTTTTCATATTCATGTTGATTGGTAAGAAAAGGGATGAAATAGTTATAAAAATAAGAAATAATTATCAGAAAAAAAAAAGAGTTAAAAGATAAAAAGAAATAATTATTAAGAAGGAAAATGAGGTAGTTTAGGCTTGAAAATGAGTTCTAATTTAGTTATGTTGAACTTTTATCATCCTTATGGATGGATGTCATTTAAATGACAGAGCGAGCCATTGGACGGACAGGAGTGCCGATCGATGTTTGCTCTCGGGCCATACCTGGTCGATGCTTTGGTTGCCGAACATTGGCGATCTTGCCAAGCTCTTCCTCATCTTCTTCTTCTTCTTCTTCTTCTGTCGCAGACCACAACATCACAGCAGAAGAAAGTAGGGAGGGAGAATCTTGGGTTCTTCAGCCTTCTTTTTCTCAATTTAAGCAAAACTGCAGCAGAAAAAAATCTTTTAGGTTGTGAAGTTTTTCTTCAAGGATTCGCAGCTTCTTCTTCCGTCATGTTGTAGAAAGAAAAAGCTGCTTTCAGATGCTATGGTTGCTGCCATGTTGCTTTCACATGGAGCAGCAGCAGCAGCAGCAGCAATGGTAGCTGCTGCCCCGTTGTTGCAGCAGCAGGAGCAGCAGAGACAACAGTCATTGGGATGGAGCACAGGCGGGAAGCAGTGGTATGGGTCTGGCAGCTTCAGCAGGAACAAGAATTGTTCCTTGCAAGACAAGCTCACAAAACCCAGTCCCAGGAGGTATGGGCTATGATGGCCATCATCATTGTTTCTGAAAACTCTTTTCAGTTTTTGTTCATGCAAAACCCATGTCTATTGTTTTTGCAGGATTCCACACTTTCAAAAGGTTTTTTTGGCTCACTTTTCTCATACGAATTGGATGGAGACAAGAAGAAGGAGAAGAATTGTGCTATGGGAGAAAGTGCAGGCTGGTGGCATTTGAAATCTCAAGGTGCTCAAATGATCCTGATTTCAATCCTGATTTTCTTTGGGCGGCGGCGGTGTTGGGTCTTACAGAAGGGTGCGAGAGTATACTAGGCCTCCAATGGCTGTTATCTGGCCTCTGGAGGTTGATACAACAACAGCAGCAACAGTGGTGACAGGGACAAGTCTCTTGGGTTTTGCAATTGTGCGCACTTTTGTGTACTTCAGAATGCAGGTAGGGGGTGGCAGGGTGGTCTTTTGCATCCTCAATTTTGTTTTTCAAAAAGACAATAGAGAAGGAATGAAAGCAAGAGAACCCAAATATACTGTTTTGTACTACTACTCAAGCTTCACTGGAAGGGACAGTTTGGAAGGAGCGAATGGCTCTATTATTGACCATTAGGGTTTTTGGATATTGTTCCTGATGGACCTTGGTGGATTTGGCAACAGTATATCATAGCAGCAATGCTGGGGCGCCATGTGCCAAGAGGTGGGTCAAGGATATTAGACCTAGGAATTCGGGAAGGCCGGAACTTGTACTACTATCCCAAGGATGTCATACAGGTGGTCGTAGTGGCACCTTCACCCAATTTGCAGCTGCTTGAAAGCCAAGGTTGTTCCTCCTCTGTTGGCCCTTTTCCTCCTCACCAAACTCATTGGACGGTATTGAAAGGGTTTTCAACAGTTGTGGGAGGTCTGAGCACCAGACATCTTCTGCCCTTGTTAAAATGAGCATCTTTTATGGTATCTGTCTTGAAAGCATGACAGATCTGAACTTGGTTGAAGGAAACTCACATAGCAAGCTGGGGCATGTGGATGTAGGCAAAGCAAAGCTTCACTGTTTCCAATGGCTAGTAATCATCAGGAGAGACTCCTGCATCAGGCTTCTTTTGAGGTTTTTGAGAAAAATGTTTGAACTTACAAGTCTCTGCTGCAGCTCTTTGCTAACACAGAGCGGTGTTTCAAACAGCGGTGCGTGCAGGGGTGCCTATAGAGGTGAAATCAAAATCACCAGATGCTTCTGGCCTGCCTGCAAACAGCATGGATGCTGTGGTATTGAACTCCTCCCCTCTACAACTGGTGCACATAACCAACTGTTTGTTTGTGGGCATTTTTCTTGTAGCAGAGATGCAAATTGCAATGCTATACATGTGGGTTACTGAATGTTCAAATGGGCTGCACTTGGATCTGGCAGGTGAGCGTGTACGCAATGTCAGAGTTGTCTGATTCACAGGTTGCATCATCACTTTCAGAGGCAGTTCGTGTACTGAAACCTGGCAAGGTATTTCCTAAAGGAATTGTTGTTGTCCACAAAAAATAGGTGTTTTATTGCCTTCTACGTGTTAGAGCCTTACTGTACTGTTGCCATGTCTCTGGAACCCACAACTTCACAGTAAGGCTTTTTATGCTCCTATTAATCATAAACATCAAGTGTTATCACTTTTGGCAGCCTTTCATATTTGTTGAAAATGTTGGAGCAAAGGCAACTGTGCTTCGGGCAGCACAAGGAGCATTGGAAACAATAGGAAGGATGATAGGCAACAAAACCTGTGCCACCCGTGACTTGTTACCCTTCTTGGAGGTATGTTGTGCTTTTTCAACTCATCTCCAAATTTCTTGGCTCAGAAATACTCAGAAACTGAATCACTTTTGGCAACCTGTATGAGGCTGATCAGTTGCTGTAAAGGGATTACACACAGGTGCAACAAGCAGTTTGGTTTTCAGATTCTTTGGATTTTGATCTGGAAACATATCTCCAGTAGCCGAAAAGTGATGAACTTGCTCTTTTGGAAACAGAAAGTGGAGGGTTTAACAGATCTACAGTATGACAATTTGCTGGATTTTCAAGATCCACACCTGGTGGGTGTAGCCATAAAAAAGCCAGCTCTTTCTGCTTCAGAGAGTAGTGATGCAAGAGATAAGTTGACCAAGAAGAAAAGGAAATCTCAACCAGCAGTCAAGACAGCTTAAATTTCATGCTAAAGTTCATATAGAGCACAATTCAACATTGCAGTTTTGTGCAAAAGCAGTTGTGTTGTGGGTAGGATTTAGAGAATTAAGGGGCTCACAGTACAAGGATTCTTTGCAGACCAAAGGGTTCAGCATAGTCCTGCCACTGTCCTGGTACTGATGAACTGCACACCTGTTTTTTATGGCAAGGCATGATGATCACAGTTGCATACACTCTTCACCATATTGTTCAACAGTTTTGCCCAACATGGGGTGACCTCAGAAGTATGGACTATGGACACACACTCAGAGGAGTTTCAAGATGCATGTGCAGCTACGGTTTGGTAACCAAACTTGCAAAAAATCTTGTCTTCACCTGTAAATGGATACATATCAGAAATTGTCCTTCCAGCTTACGCATGTTGTTGCATCATGATTGTCTTATTACTGAAACTCCCAATCCACACATCTACACTCTCTAAAGGACTGTAAAGAACTGGTTGAATTTTTGTAGTGTGGGGGGTTGGGGGGCTTAACCTAAGTAGAATTTCTGCCTCAACAGAGGATGGCACCTTCAGGTTCCATTTTGAAGAACCTTATGAGGAAGGTGCCTCCTCTCTGTCTCAAATGAATTACAGCCATTTCAAATTCCACAGATCTTTACACTGGGTAAGGACCTTGGACATGGCAATTCTGGGTATTTGGGTCCTGCATGTGTAGTACTTCATCCAAAGCACAGTGTGCAGGCAGTCGAGATGCTCTTAGGAAAATGGTCATCTACATCTGATAGAAGTGCAACATCCTGTCACTTAAGAATAACCTTTTGTCATGAAAATGTACTCTTGAATTCTTCCTACCAACTCATGTCCAACTTTTTAGAAAAAAAAGACATGGCACCTGACTTACCTTGAATTTGAAAGTGGACCTCTTTTCTATTTGAAACAACACTTCTAGTTGGGGCATTTGTTGAGAGTATGTAACTAAGGAGCATGTACACACAGTCAAGGTTTCGAGATTGTTTTTTGACATGGTGTCCATTCAATGCACCTCTAATAGGGTAGATGGCTTGCCATAGCATGTAGCCATAGTCAAGGTAACTAATACCTAGTCCATCATAATCATGCAATCAATGCAATAGGTATATAACACAAAACTAAAGTGATGAAATTGATCATCCCAAAGGATTAGTGAGTTTCAAGGTTGACAACACACTTGAAGCTAATAGGCGATTCACTTCACCATTGAAGCAAAAGGGATAGGTGGTAGCTCCTTGTGTACTCTTTGAATAATTCATCAATTATCTCAAACTCTACTTGGTCAGTGGAGTTCTGAAATAACTAGTGTAAGCTCTCCATGATCCTCTATTTTGTTTATCTCCATAAGGAAATCTAAGTCAACTTTTTATTATTCATGTGAACAATCTAAAGTTCATTCTTCACCATGATTCGCTACCAATTGAAACACTTCACAACTTCGAGTGTTGCCAAGGTTTCAAATGTGCACAAGTCCTCATTGAATTGCCATGGAACATGTGTGTCACATTTCTATATCTTATATGCTTTTTATTCAAAAGTTATGAACTTTTTATTTGATAAATTCTAATATGGTGGGGGTTTGAATTGGCAAGATCAATGCCCAAGAAGTGCATGTAAGGTACATTACAAATTCTCAATTTTTTTGGAATAACAAAAGAGAAATGTGATAAAGAGGTCCCTAGGTGATGAAAGAAGAGATTGAAGGCCTTTGTTGACGCATTGATAAGACTTGGAGAACAAAATTGGATTGTGAATGAAAAGAATTAAGGAGTGTTGCCAAGAAGGATGTCCATGGACATCTTAGTGTCCCTCCTTGCATTCTTACTAGTAGAAAAAAATAATTTACCCATCTCTTGTTTATTACGTTTTGTTATTGCCCCAAGTTAATGGACGGGCATGTGTAGATTTTGAGTGCACCCATCCAATTAATGGGTTGTTTTGAAGTCTACCCATCTACTTGTTAGGTTTCTTCTCAAAATATGAATGTTGGGTAACTGATTTAATCATGTTTCCATATCCTTTTATTTTTTTGGGTTGTCACTTGCCTTTTTGTATCACAAGGTTTCATATCACCATGAAATGTAAAAAAAAATTTCATATGACTAATTTTTTTAATGAAATTTGTTTGATAAACATTCAAATAATTAGCTTCAATTTTTTTAAATATGATTAAAATGAGATTTTAAAAAAATTGATTTGAAAGATTCTGCAGGATTTGATTGCAATAAAACACATCAATTTTTAAATAAATTAAAATTTTAACATATACTTTTTTGAAATATCAATTTTAAGAAATTAATTTGATGTTATTTTAAAAACTTCAATAAGGCTTTGATGAAGATTTAATAACAAAAATCATAATGAAAATAATTTTTAATTGATTAATTTGTTTGCATTGTTGTTGCCTTTTCTTTCATAAAATTTTATTATTGCTCTAAGATAGTAGACATGCATGTATGATTTTAAGTTTTACAAAGCATGTATGGGGCAAACACAACTAGTTGTTTTTAAGGTATGGGTTTAATTTTGGACTTACTCATATCCAATGGAAATTGAAAAAAACAATGGGCTAGGTGTTTTTTGTTGTTTTCCTCACATGGCTTGTCATTTTTCCTATGTCCCTTATCATCCCCTACCTCGTTCTTTGATGTCCCCCAACGTCTCTTGGCATTTGTTGTCATTTCTTCACCATTGCCATTAGTCCCTTCCCATTTCTTGGTGCAAGTTCATAACATAAATGGTTTGAAAATGTAAAATTAAAAACTTAATATTCAATGCAAGCAACTTAAAAATTGGAAGAAATGACAATGCACAAAGCCAAGGCTAAGGCTCAAAACTTGCAACTTGAATTCAATATTTAGTGTTTGAGGATTTCAACTAATAGCTTTCAAGGTTCAGATTCTTTAAGGAATACCAAAAATGTGTAACAACATCACCTTTTTAAATATTTTTTTCCTTATTCTATTTCACCATACATTTAAACACAAAGTTGATAATATATATTGATGGTTCCAAATATGTAATGGTTTAATATATGTATTGTAAAATATTTGACACTTTTTAACTCATTAATATCGATATGGATCAAAATCTAAAACTCCATCAAAAATTGTTTTTTTTTTAGTACTATGTGATACACCTTGAAAGATTTGGAACTTTCAAACATGCATGAAGCAATGCAACTTGTTTACAAATCTTGAGTTGGAGTACAATGGATAGAATGTTAACCATTGTGGTTAGATTCATGGGATACGTATTCAATGAATTTTTTTTTCATGTCCACATACTATCCATCTTACATGGTGCATTGATAGGTGTTGCTTCCTTCTAGCCCATTCGCACTAATAAAATTAATCACAAGTACAAACACATCATGGGCACCCATTGACATTTACAAATCTAATTATATTTGTTGTTGACAAACATTCATACAAGGCCAGTAATACATATAATTTCTTGGTCTTCTTTATTAAATCAAGGAACACATTATTTATGGAAAAAAAAATTAAATGAAAAAAAATGCATGAACATAACCACAACCCTAATTTTTATTGTTATATGTTCAATAGTTTGAATTGATAAACAATTTTTGCTAATGAAATACATCGTCATGAAATCTTGAATGAAGGTTTGTTTTTGTACATGGTCCTTTGCGAATGGATGAATAGACACAAAGAAATCAAATACGATGTTTGGACTAATAATCTCATATATCATTTTTGTTAGTAAGATGTTTAACAAATGGGCCTCTCTTGCAATGTTTTTATTTTCTTTTGACAATGTTTGAGTAAGAATAACATGTTCAACATCTACACACTTCCTCATGGCCATGCCGCCATTAACTTTGAAATATGCAATTAACCCCTATGCAATCAACCCCTTTCAACGATTAATCCATTAAGCAAGGATTATAAGATTGATTCTTTCAGTGTAGCACACAATGCACCTTGAAGATTCTATGTTTAATTTTTTTTATTAAAAAAATGTAATTTTAAAATAAATTTTCAGTCACAAAATCTTGTTCTTTGAAAAAGTTTTTTTCTTGAAAATTTCAACATTTTGTGAAAATAATATAATTAGTGTGGAGTCTCCGAAGGTACTACAAGAATGACCCAACCCTTGATGGCAACTTCAAACTTAAAAAAAACTTCCCTTATGGAATTAAAAAAAATTCTCATTTAAATGCATAAACTTCTATAAAAAAAACACACCTATCCATCACATATGCACACATGGTAGTAAATTTTAGATGTCACTCAAAACATTGAGTCAAAAGTTGGAGCAAAACAAATTTGTGCCCAAATCCTACACTTATGTGTACCTAATCTCTTCCCTATGGGCCAAATAACATACATTAAAAAGCAATGGAGATGAATGAATTTGAGCTTTTGCACTCCATCCAATGCCCATTCATGCTCTAACACCTAATCTAATCCTAATTGATTTATGGCTATATTTATAAGTTATCTAGCTCAAGTTGTCCTTGCTTTTTTAATTATCCTATGGTTTTGTTTCTCCTCCTTAGCCTATTCCTATCTCAAGTTTGACAACAAATACTAAAAAATATACAAAAATAGAGAGAAATGAGAGAGAGAAGACAAGTACCTTAATGGGATTTGTAAATAAGATCCTCATCACCAAAAGAGTACTACTACACTTTGTGAAGGAAGGGTGGGCCCTAACCATCTCACTAATTTCCTACTAAAGTAGTTGAAGGCAATTGTGTGTGAGGGGGTTTAGGGTTTAGGGTAATGAATGGGGGAAAGAAAAGGAGGGGAAGGAGGGGAAGAAGGTTTGAAAGTCATGTGGATTGGGCATTAAGTGGAGTACTAGACTTGAGTTTCATGAAATTTTAGATGGAAGTGAATCTAGAAATAAAGGTAGATTAATGGTTTCATGAAATTTTAGATGGAAGTGAATCTAGAAATAAAGGTAGATTAATGGTTTCATGAAATTTTAGATGGAAGTGAATCTAGAAATAAAGGTAGATAATGATTTCATGAAATTTAGATGGAAGTGAATCTAGAAATAAAAAGAAATTGGGGAGAAAAATTGGTAAATTGAGGCTCAACCTAGATGGCACCATTTTGGCATAAAATTCAATTGGTTTCACCCCCCCCCCATCAACTCAAGGATTTAATTTTGCTTCCAATGAGACCAAATTGGTTCCTTGGAATTTTTGGACCCCGGACATGACCCCATCTAAAGGGAAAAATGGTGAGAAAAAAGCCGTGTTGGAATAAAGAGATGAATGGAGGTGGGTTAAATTAGAGGATCAATATTAATTAATTTCCCGTGTTACCTAGAAGGTAGGTAGGTATCCACGGGTATAATGGGGAAAAATAAAAAAAAAAAAAAAAAAGAATTGTCCCATGGAGTGGGCATTTTGCTTTTCAAAACACGTCACTCTTTTGCCTTCCCGGGAGGAATTCCACTTGATAAGGTGCCCTTCACATACACTAAAAAATTTCGTCGGTGCTTTACCTTTGTTGTAAAAAGCATTCGGAGGAAAAAAAAAACTCGCCTTGTAGTAGGCCCCTTATTTTGAGAATGCCCCCAATCTAGGATTTTAACATGCATGGTAGTAACCCCACTCATAGGCCCTTATTTTGAGAATGCTCACCATCCTAGGACTTCACCATACGCGATAGTAACCCCACTCATAGGCCCTTATTTTGAGAATGCCCCCCCTCCTAGGACTTTACCATACATGGTAGTAACCCCACTCATAGGCCCTTATTTTGAGAATGCCCCCCATCCTAGGACTTTACCATACACGGTAATAACCCCACTCATAGGGGTCTGAGGAAATTGTATGGTAGGAAATTACCCTAACATACCCTCCGGTTACACTGCAAAAAAAAAATTCTAAAAGGCAATTTAAGTTAGGTTGTGAAATGGGGCTCTAGAGGACTCGGCTGAAACAGGGGAGGGAACTCGAGAGGACTCCGCAGAAACAGGGGAGGGAACTCGAGACGAGTCGGCAGATTCAGAGGAGGGAATTCGCGAGGACAGGACGGACGGACGGACTCGAGAGGACTCGGCAGAAACACCGCAGGTGACTAGAGAGGACTCCTACGTTCAATTGCGCACGCAGAGTGTGAGGAGCTCCCCGGAATTTTGTTTTTTCTTTCTCTCACGATGGTGAAGGCGGCTGCTGGTGCTGCTATCGGTATGTTCCTCTGCCTGTCTCTTGTTCCTCATTCTCGATCTCTTTGCTTTTTGTGTCCTATTCTTTTCATTATTGTTCATTTGTTTGTGAATCATCATCTTCAATAGCCTCTTGCAGATGCTGCTGTTGCTGCTGCTGCTGCTGTCGTTTGCCTGATGTTTTGTATGCCTGATGTTATTTGCCTTGTTTTGAAATCCCTAGAGAAAAATATTCCTACATAATATTATGTATTGTTCGTGAATCATCATCTTCAATAATGTCTTGTAGATGCTGATGATGATGATGTTGTTTTTTGTCTCGTTTTGAAATCCCTAGAGCAAATTCTTTCAACTTAATATTATGTATCAGGTCAACATGACCACGATGATGCCGATGATGCATTGAAATGTTTGAGATTTGTGAAAGTGCAGTAGTAAGGTACTGTGGCTTTAGAGTTTTAATAGACCTATGACATGTTCCTTCTTTTCTTTTTTCTGGTTTTGCTTGCATAATCTTTGTGCTGAATGGCAATCTTACTGCATGCTGGTATCTCAGTGCACTTCGGTTTGTGGAACAGTACTATAGAACTATTGGCAAATTTCATTCTCTTTCTTATAGGGGAAGATGAAGTTAGGGCAAAGGTTTGGGAAAGAAAATCTGTTTTGAGATGAGCAAATAGACTTTGTAGTGCATGAAATTTTGGTCCTGATGAAGAACAATCTTCATAGCTGTAAGTTGCTGCAAGTTTCTGTTCTGATACCTGTTTGTTCTGGGCCTAGCATTGAACTCACCTGCAAGCAGCTTGGCTTTGTCTTAGACTAGATATAAATCCCCTTTTTGTCGGACAAGTTGACCCTGAAATGCAGCTCAGTTGTTCAGTAATTGTGAAGCAAAAGAGAGGCACAGTGGTAGCTTGAAGGTGATGTGACCTTGTAATGTATGGGGTAGATGATGGATGCACTTAGGGTTAGGGATTTAAGATCTTTTAGTTGGAAAGCTGAAGCAATTTTGTTATCATCTCATGCAGGAGACATGCTGAGCTTTGAAGAGGATGCAGTGAGGGTGGAGAAGCCAGAAGTGGCACTCCCATCGGATGACATGGAAGCTGAGAAGTGGAAAAAAGATGATGATGTCCAGTTGTTAGAGCCTCCTAAAGTGGATGATGCAGGACAAGATGTGAATCCATTTTCTGCTCTCAACTCTCAGATGTCCAAGGTCAAGATATCACAAACTGAGGCCACATATCCTCCAGCTAGGGAGGGACAGGAAACATGGAGAGCTTTTGACATTTCTACAACAAGTACAGAGAATGATGCACTTGATGATACTAAGCAGGTAAGCTCACATTCCCAGTCATTCCTTGAGCAAGCTCTGTACTAGAAATCTAAATTGCCCTGTCTTTTCTATAATTGCTTCTGCAAAAAATAAAAATAAAAAAAAACAAAGCAATGACTTTTGTGGCTGACACCAGCTTGGGATTGGTCATGTAGGAAGAAGCAAATGAGGAACTGGATTCAGTTGAGGAAGGCAAGGTGAGTTCAACAGAGCAACATGAAGACCAGGAAAAGAAGGAGATGGATGTAGTTGAACAAGACGAGGGTGGCAAGGAGAAGCAAGAAAAGAAGGTGAAGGTTGTTCAGGAGCATGAGGAAGCCAAGGAAAAGAAAAGCAAGGAGAAAAAGGAGAAGAAAGCTGATGGAGAAGATAAGAAAGAGAAGAAGGAGAAGAAGGAGAAGGAGAAGAAGGAAAAGAAGGAAAAGAAGGAGAAGAAAGACAAAAAGGAGAAAAATGATGTAGACACATTGATCAAGAAGCTTGAGAAAATGGATGGGAAAATAGAGCGTATATTGGCCAAGAAACAACAGTATGAACAGCAGCTCAAGGAGGCAAAGGAGCGCAAGCTGCAAATAGCTGAGAATAAATCTGTTCCTTCTGAATAAAGAGGTAGCCCAAGGGATTCGAGTTTCCAACAGAGTCAAAAGAGGAGCTTTCACTAATGTTGCAATGACAAATGCATATCACACAAAAAAGTGAGGTGAGTCTTTCAAGTTGATGCAATCCTTGTTGCTCCAGCCCCTAGGGGTTGATGAAATGACCATCAGAATCCTTGGTCAAATGGAGGTTGATGGCACCACCCACATTTGAGTGAAAACCTTGGAGAGGAGTCTGTGTTGAGGCAAAGATCATCTCACAGAACCCACCTTTGACATATAGGGCAACAGATAGTTCCATGTAGGAAGGTACAGTAGTGTGAAGGTGATCTCAACAGAAGCCCATGCACTCCTGACAAAGGTCTAGTTAGAGGTTTAATCACAGCCCTGATCACCCAGAACTTTCTTCAATGTCTTATTAAAAGGTTTGTGTTAGAGCTAGAGCAGTTCTGTGTACCTGAGTATATAATGGTTGGTTGTTGTGAATTTCTTATTGTGTGCATCCAACTTGACATTTTAGCTGAGCTGTTCAATAATAATTTCTGTGTTCTTGAGATTTCTTTCATGTCTCCTGGTACACAGTGCAGATTTGAGAAGGGAGAGTTAAAGAGTCTGAGGTTGCTGAAGTCTAAGAGTTGTAATTGGTTTCAGGCCATTTGCCTGTATAGTAGGAAACCTGTACTGTTGCTATTAGTAAATATTTGCCCACTAAGCTGCATCCATGTTATTTCAGTGAAGTGTGGGCTGATGCTTTTTGTGTCAATAATTCTTGTGTGGTGTGTGTAGTATTATGATCTGAAGATGCAATGACTATAACCAAATGAAAGTAAATGGATTGTAACTCAAACCATCTTGTGGCAGTCACTAATGATCTAAACCCTAAACCCTAAACCCTGCAGATTTGGAAAAATCATCTTCACAAAAGCTGGCTCTCAAATGCCAAGTAGTGGAGTACATATGTAGTAAGGCAGCCAAGGTTATAGATTGGATGTTGTGCATTCTAGATGCTTTGAAGATACAACTGTAAAATTGTTAAAGCTAATGAAGAGGCTAAATGACTTTAAGGGCAAGGGGGAAGAACCCAATTCAAAGCCTTTGCATGTGGAAAATGTTCGGTCTTTTAATGGAGGACATTAGTTTTCTGTAGGGGTTTATTTGTTGTTGGAATCCTAGTTCACTGTGAACAAGGTTTCAACTTTTTCCTGTTCTCTTGTGTGCCTGGGAACCTGAAAACATGAAAGATGATTTATGTGCATGTTTTTATATGTGTGACTTTGTTAGTTTTGATAGTGATGGGCGCTTGTGTGCATGTTTTTATGTGTGTGACTTTGTTAGTTTTCAAGGAGTTAACTAGTGTTTTAGAACCTAAACCCATTCAAAGGATGACATTCTAGAAAACTTACTCTAGAAAATGACTATGTAAATTAAAGCCTTGAAAGAAAGGCGATGGTTGGTTGACATGACATGAACAAAATGATTAACAAAACTTTGGAAATTGGAACAGGAACAAGCGCAACTCAAAAACATCCTAGATGACCAAGAGGTGCTCAGGCGCTTTGCAATTATATCTCTATAAGATAACAAGATCTTGGGCCTACAATTAACTCTTGGTAATCTTTGGACAAAAACCTTAATGCACAGAAATGATGCTGTCCCCCATGATCATGTAGCAAATGAAATGAAGCAACTTCCACAAGGTGATTAGAGCCAACATAAAAATGTCTTCTTTTCTCTTATTTCTTCCACCACCACCACCACCACCACTGGTCTGCAAGGAGTGAGTGAGTTACATATATATACCTACTACTACCCTGCAGTCCGGGTGCCCCTGCAAAATACATGATCCAGAACAAGAGAGAAGAAGGGGGAGGGGGACGGGGAGGGGAGGGGTTGCATCCTGATTCTCTTTGCATAAGTTCCAGCACGGTCACAGTGAAGAAGAAAATACATTGATCCAGGCAAGAGGGAGAGGGTGCATCTCGGTTCTCTTTGCACACATGTTGGCACACTGGAAACACATTCACCTCTACTCCCTCTGGCCTGGATCTAACAAAAGGAATTGTACAAACTGGCAGAAACATGCTATTCTTGTCCATAGAGTCATCCCGAGCTTTCATGAATTTGCAGAGCTATCATCCCGAGTTTTCATGCTGTTGCAGAGTCATCGTCCCAAGCTTTCATGAATTTGCACAACCCATTTCAGGTTTTTGGGGTGACGGGTAATAATAGCTCACTTGACAGCAGCAGCTGCACAGGAGGTTGGCAGTCCAGGCTGCAGGCCTTGTAGTGATCCTACTACATTGGGTCCTGCGTGAGCTGCCTGGTTGTGCATTTGCATGGACAGAATCTTTGCATTTGCCACCGTCAATTGTGACTGTAAGTGTATGACTTGCTGTTGTAGAGATGAAATGGCACCCACGCACCCATAAACTGGGTCCCGCACACGAGCATTGGCTTCATAAACCATGGAACTCACTGCATCCCCACGCTGATGCACTGGAAGGTCCTGAATTTTTGACGAAAAGGGTGAGAGAGGACAATGTGAGTGAGTCTCACTACCCAAAGGCAGAGAGACATTTGGGTTGGAACTAGAGAACTGTAACAACAACAAAGCAACAACCATTGGACACAGACAGATGGTGTAACCTGTGAAAAGAGACTAACCACTTATCTACGAAGTTGTAGAAAAACGTCAACAACAACAATTTCAAGGTATTATGACATGGGTGCAGTCATAAGGTCACAAGAATCACTCATAACATGTCAGACTCATCGCCTCTATCACATATGGTCGTGACCATAACCACCCATTGACTTCATCAGCTTCAGCTTCCCAGCAGTTGGACAGTGGGCGTTGATAAGTACAAAAGAGGGTGGCAGGGAAGGTGGCCAGTCATACCTTGAGCATTTTGTTGACATTTGAAGCGCCAAAGACTTTATGCACATTGGCAAACTTCTGGGGCTCGTCAGGGGGGAAGTAAGGTGCAAAAACACAGCCTTTAGCACACCTGCGACGTAGCAGCTTGCAGGCAGCACATGGAGACATCCCTGACCCAGGCATTTTTTTCCTTTTTCGGTGCTCTGTTTCTTTTGCCTTCTACTAGCTAGACAGAGGCCCTGTTAATACTTCTTGAACAATATGCTTTTTTGATGAACCTTTTCTCTGAAAACCAAAATCTGAACCTGAAACAAAGCGTGTTTTCTGATGATGTTCTTCTGTACAGAGGATATTTTTAACAAGAGTTTAGAAACACTTGCCAGAGACCTGTGTCCAAGATTGAGCAGAAAACATCGAAACTGATGGATTCCATCTCATCTCTGCTGCTGCTACATGTTCTGCATTTTTTTCAGAATCAACTATCCTGAAGTCAAAGACAACGCCTTCTTGTTTAGTCTGCAAAAACTGAAGGAATATGTTTTGCAATGTGGTTGGTCACAAGTCCATCATCTCTTCTCTTCTCAAAGGGAGATGTTGCTAGTCTTTCAAATATGTTGCAACCCATTCCAACAACCCCAAAGAATCTGAATCATGAACTCATGATTATTGTGCTGATGAAAATATACAACAAATTGGGGAGCTGCAGAAAGAGTGCCAGGAATCAGAACTTACATAGTTTCCAAATTTCTGGGTTTGACATCATCGACATGGCAAAAAGAATTAGTTTGCTACCTATAAAAAAAAAGCTTCCTAGATTCACAGCCTGCTGGTTTCAACACAGAATATCCCAAATGAGGCATTTTCTCCCTCACTGCATTTTTTTTAGTACAAAGGAAGAACACTCATTTCTCTCCTTGACTGTTGTTTGTCATATCAACCCTGTTGACATCAATGAAAGGCTATAGCAACCCATAGGTATCATCAAGCACTGAAGTCATCAAGCCAATGCTTTCACACATTTCTCTCTCAAGCTTTCTTGTTTCCAAGATTGTGCCTCCCTGCTGCTGTGTGGCAACAGCTCTCTTATCATTCATTCTTGGACAACAGGGGGAGGGGAACAAAAAGAAAGGGTAGTTCCTTCTTCTTCCTCTAGTTACACAGAAGAGACTCTATGAGAAATGCACATGACATTGAACATAAGTCCCTCATGAGAGACCCCTCTCTCAAGATCTTGGCATCACCCACAACCCCAAAACCTCACCTTTCGACTTATAGTGTTTCAAAACTTAAAGCTCTGATTCTCTCTGCAAAAGCACTCCAAAAACACACACACATTTCTCCAAACTTTCTTCCCCACCCTCCCCCAACACTTCCCACGCCAAATCCCTACTGCCTGCACATGCTTAAGACATTTCTCTCAAGATTTGCAAACCCACCTCAAATTTTTTCACGCTAATAAAAATGAAGCTCTGAGTTAGTTTTCACACAAAACCTCTCAAAAAGAGTCTTCAAAAGCCTCCATCAAACTAGCTCTCTATAAGTGCTTTCCAAACAACAAAAACTTCAGTTCTGCATTTCCAGCTCCCAAAGCTGCAAAGTTCCAAAATTTCCAAGAACTCTAAAACCGCAGCCTCTCGCCCACCACACAACATAACCCAAAAACCCCTTCTTCAAACACCAAAATCCTTCACCTACACATAGATATAAAGACCACCTTCAACTTCAAATCATGCATTTTGAAAGAACCCACCCACAGGTCCACCCAGACCCACATCCATGGTCCTCCTTTCTCTCACATTTCTTAGGAGCTCTCCCCCCCAACTCCCCACTATTCTATGAATAGCAAACTTGATGTGAAAAATGGATTCTTTAATCTGATCATTAAACTATTTGCAAGAAGCAAAAAAAAGCAAAATAGCAAAGACCCAAACATGAAGAACAAAGCAGCACACAACTAGGTACCTAGTAAGCCAAAAAGAAAACCAGATGAGAAGAGAAAAGAAAAGATAAAAAGAAGAAAAACAACACCTTCCAACAACCACACCATGAACTACAACAACACATTTTGTAGAAAAACAAAATCATCAAAATGTAAGTAAGAAAAACTGCATAGAAAATTGCATACTTTTATTATGATGATGATGATGATGATACTAATGATCATCATCATTGTTGACTTGATCATCATCAACTGCTTCTAATTGATCAAAGTACCTAGTATGTACCAACAAACAAATAATGCAAAGAGGAAGATGGAATGAATTTTTGGGTCAAGGATTGCAGAGAGGTTGATGATGGTGATGATGATGATGATGATGATTATGATGGTTAAATTTTAACACAAATCAATCATAATTATTCTTATCACTGTAAGTAATTAAAGAGGGGGTTTCTGTTGTTGGAGGGAGTCTGGACTCTCCAAAGAAGAAGAAGAAGAAGAAGACCATTTGCATGACATCAAACAGACCCTAGTTACTACACTAGTGTCTTGATTATCTTTCAATACTTGAAATTTTTTTCTCAGTGTTTTAAATGTTTTCTGAGTGTTTTTAGATTTGTGGGGTTTTTTGTCTTTATTGCACTCTTTTTTTGTTTGTGGTTTTTGATGTTTTTTGGTGTTTTTTTTTTTTTAGGGTTTTGTTGTTTTGTTATTTTGGGGGTGGTGTTTTCCAATTTTGTACAAGACTCTAAAAAATTGGCAAATTTTAGCTGAAGTCTGCACAGCTATCTTTAAGTGTCCATTCATTCCTTTCAGTTCATTTCATTTACTGCCACCCCCAACATGAAAGCATTTTTTTGCACATGGATTTCTGACACACCCCATTTGTTCCTTTGAGTTCCACTGAACACTACCACTACTTACTTACTGCCATTGCTCTTCTTCAGATGTGCACTGTGGACTGTGGTGTAATACTAATAAAGCAGCAGCATGCAAAAATGGTGAAAGTCATTGATTCTCAGTCTATTTTTAAAAATGGAAAAAATGGCAAACCCATTCAAGTATTCAAGTCCAAAGATTCAACAATCCAAGAGCATAAGGACACACTAACAGATTGAAGAATCCAAGAGCATATAAGTACACAACACATCAGTGGGTGTTGCCCAATCCTGGCTTTGTGCACAGATCAGTAAGGTACAACACATCAGGGTTTTTTTGTTTTTCTTTTTCCCGCAATTTTATGACATAGAAAAATTGGCAAAAATTTCCAAAAGATTAGCAGAACTAGTCAAATTTACACTTGAGAAACACATTACCAAAACTTTCCCATCTTTTTGTTGACAAAATTTGTCCCAAAAAAATTCACTGGTACAATTTACAAGCTATGGGAGACCAGGAAGGAAGGATGCATGTTCAATTGCAAGGCTGATCATCAGTTTCACCTTCAAAGCTTTTCAGGTTTTTTGCTCACATTTTTCTCCACCCAAAGAGGCAAAATGGGTGGAGAAAAATTTAAGCAAAAAAAAAACATGCATCCTTTGTTTTCTTTGCTTCAAATTTGTCTCATAACAAGTTGGCAACACAAGTCAGTTGTGCTTGTTGGCACACACACCCAATACCCGACACATCCTGAGTCTTGCTTCTTGGGGAAGAGGAATTCTGCAAATTTGTACAGTTTTAGTTTTCAGATGTTTGGCTTGAATCAGAGTATAGAAACGTTTGGTACCCGGCAATACAATTGGGAAACTCACTCTGTTTCATCAACAACAAGAATTGGCTCTTCAAAACACATTATCAATGACTCTTTAAAGCTCCAAACAGCATTTGCTTCTTCTCCTATTCAACCACCAGCTGAAATCAAAGTCCTTGGCCTTCTCTGCCAGCAAACTTAATTTGCTAGACAGGTGGGGAACATGCATTCTCAAAACAAGCTCACACAATTTTCTTGTTTCTACACAAATTCTTTTGCCTTTGGAGATGGTTGATGAGTTTGTCAAGTCCTCCTCACATATGGTGTTTTTTTTTTTTTTGGCTTGTAAAGAAAGAGAAGCTATATACACAGTGAACAAAGGAGTCTCTTGCAGATTTTACATACAAGAGATTATTGGATTCAAAGCTCTAGGCTTATGTTTTCCTTACATGTCTGCATCCATTGAACTCAGCCCCAATTGGAGAGCCGTGATGGAAAATGCAGGTAAGGTTAGTCGCATATTGGGTCCTGCAGTCTCTGCCTTGCTTACTGTGGGAACCACCTGCATACCCACATCAACAGCAATCATCATTTTGTATAGAAATAGCAAAAAACTCAAATGCAAATAATTCATAAAACACACACGACAAGGAGCGCAGTCATGACCTGTGTTGCACGGTTATCAGAAACAGGAACTGACACCTGGTGGTTATATCAGGCCTCATAAATTTGTGCGTTCGCATAAATCAAACAAAATAAGCTAATTTGTGCATTCTCCCTTGGTCAAAGTTGTGCATCCATCTTTATTTGGTGCACTTTGTGCGTCTAAAAATAGAACGCACAAATTAAGAGGCCTGACGTACTCACACTCACTGCTATGGCCCTCTTGGTGTGTTTGGAAATACAAAAATGTTCCCAGATCCCAAAAAATAGACTGTGCACATATGTCTTATTTTGTGCGTCGACACTACCCTTATTTTGTGCACTTTGTGCGTCTAAAAATAAAACGCACAAATTTATGAGGCCTGGGTTATATCACAGCCAATTCCTAGGGTTCATCACCATGTTCTCAAAAAAGAATTCAAAGAACCCAGATCTGATTGATATATAGCCATGGTTCTCAAAATTTTGGCAAAAATATCAAATAACCGCTGCCTTCATAGCTGCTGGTTCTTTGATGAGAACTGCTAGTTCTTTGGGTGCGGGTTTTTATTTATGAAAAATGACTGGAACCAGCGGTTCTTTGACTCTGATTTTGGGTTTAGACAGAGTCAGTAATGATATTGGCTAGCACTCAAGACACATACCTAAAGAAGCTAAGTCAATAGTATGCTCGATTTGAGCAGCAAAAGTTAGTTACCATTTAGGAAGATGAGATGCATGTGATAGAATTTTTGTGATGTTGTAGTCACCACATTTGAGACTTTAAAAACTCTGAAGGAGTGATAGAAAATATCCATTTCAAATAACCAGAGTGGGTGTTGTCACAAACCTTTGTGGGGTGGAAAAATGAGTTTTCGTCCATCAGATTGGCAGATGTGAGGACGGTCATCGATGAATCCAAGGCTTGGATCTTGTCTGATGATGGGATATTGGTTATTACAAGCTGTAGATTAAGTGCAGTACCTCCATAATTTACTGCCTGCATCGTGCACCGGAAATACATGTGAGTTGGTGATGAAATTCAGCAATGCTATCTGGCAAATCATGAAGTCTGATTCAGTATTTTGACTGTAAGAGATTAGTCTGCAATTACATGAGAGAGCAAAAGAAAGAACACAAGCTCACTTTGATGACCAAGTAATTGGAGCCAGTTGAGTCGTTCTTTGCACGTAAGGCAGACATAATGAGAACGTTGTTGGTGGCAGCATCAGCCTGCACTGTAGAATACAAAAGAGAGGCATTGTTTGAGTGCTTGAAAAATTGCTGCATCCAATACCCAGGTGTCCCGTATTGTTGCCACGAGTCAAACACAATTGCATCAGGATTCCATCTGTCAAAGTCACACACAACCCACAATTCGTGTAAGTATGTACCTGTCAGGGTATGATTGTAAATGGTTCTGCAGAAATACAGATCCATTTACAATCATACCCATATGGACCATTTTACAATCATACCCAACAGAGAACACCAATGAGTGAAAAAATCGAGACAAAAAAAAGTCACAAAAGTAGAGGATGTTTCTAAGGCCTCATTCTGATGACACCTAGAATGTCAGTGAATGAAATTAGTGACAAACCTTGATGATTAAGTCAATAGAAAAATTATCCCAATTTGCACAAATGGAAGATCTCAGATATGCAACTCCAAAACACATCTTGTTACCTTCGGTCATTGTTGTTCACAAAGAGAGGTGCGTAGCTTGCCAAGCTCACTACATCACTGATTCACAAAACCCCCCAAAAGTATAGCAAAAAGTTGGTCAACATACACAATGTGAATACAACCCGTGAATCCCAACAAAACAAAATGCACGCAATAAAAATGCACATAGCACTTACAGGCCCATACACTTTAGGGTTTGCGGTTTAGAGTTTTTTTGGTATGACTATAGTGCAGTCTGACAGTTCAAGACAATTAGCAAACCTGTTGAGTTCAATGCCAATGAGGAAGCCCGCTTCTGCAAGTCCAGCAAGAAAACTGCCTCTTCCTGCATCATTACCTGTCACCGCATATTCACTCACAAACACCTAAACAAAGATCACCAGTCATTCATTGGGACGCATTTGTGCAAGAGTGTATGAGTGCACAAGTTGAAGTATGGATTACACAAGATGGGTCAAAAAGAGGGGTAATGGGTGAATACATAAAATGGGTGGAAAAGATGGGTAATTGTGAATACACAAGATGAGTGTACAAGTACCTTGGGACCGTATCGTGATGTGTCATCAAATTGATGTCTCATTGCAAAGAGATTATTGGCTGATGTATATACCTGTTTTGCAAATCCAACACGTTTTTGTCAAATCCTTGTGAAGCAGCAATAGCAAAGCACAAAACAAATGTATAAACCGTAAAGTCTTCCTTTTGGAACAATCTTAAGGAAAACAAGAGAGAAACATTCAGGTGACTTTTGTTAGAGGGTGGACAAAATTCTATTGAATCCTAGATCAACATATCTTTTCCTTGAAAAGTTGGGGGCGTACATGATAGTCATACAAGTCGGCAGGATGATCAAGAGCTGATTTAGAGCCATCACAATTGGATATCAATTGCATATCGGGGTAATTGGCTTTGATAGCCTCATAAAACTTCATGTAATTCCCTGACAGAGAAATTGAACCACTACCAAAGTGAGATTGATAGAAATGCACATTATTGGAAACAAAATTATAAGATAAATGTGTGTCAAGTACTTACTAGAGAATATTAGTTATTTATTGTTGGAACCCAGTTAAGTGCAAATGGGTGTTGGAGCTTTTTTGTGTTTTATCTGAAGGAGAGTGTCTTTGGAGTCCCATCTTTGATGTTAGGAGATTCCATAGCACAGCAAGAGTTTGACGTGTGGTTGATGCCAAGTTATGGTTTCATTTATTGTTCGTGCTTTGGGCTTGGATTCCTACAATTGCAAGTGAGTTTCATTTTGTAAATTTGTGTGCATGTTTTTATGTGTGTGACTTTGTTGTGATAGTGTTGGGTGTCAATCTAGTAGCACACAACACATGTGCATTTTGGATAACTACAACAAGGTCTTCAATCAAGCAAGAAGTTTCTTTGGATAAAACCCCAACTTGAACGGAACAAAGATAAGAGCAATGTGTTGTTTACCTCGATAATATGGCTTCCAGCAATCCTCATTACCAATTGCCATGTAACGGAGGTCAAAAGGATCAGGATGACCCATTTGTGAGCGCAATGCACCCCAAGTGGAATTCAATGGTCCTCTTGCAAACTCAATCCCATCCAAGGTATCCTACAAAGGTGCACACAGCAGATGTGTAATCCAGTTGCATAATACATTCTCGTGATTGTGTTCCTAAGTTATTCAATATCGGGAGTATGCAATTGTAGAAGAAAGTATGGAGAGACAACAGCACACTTACCAAAACGTAGGCCCCAATCAATTCTGTTGGCACTGACTCTTGATGGCTAATGCCTGCAAAAAAATTGATCAATTTTTGTAGTATGGGTTAGTGCTTGATCATGTGAAGCCCCTCTTTTTCTGAAAGTACTGTGAACACATTTTCCATGTGTGAATCAATCATTGAAAATGAAGCAACTCAGATCATTAACTTTGGGCACAAATTAGTAATGATTATGTACATGAAACATTCTAAGCTGCTCAAGCGAATCATGCTTTGAATTTGTTAGTAGAATCAAAGGCTTTAAAACACATCAATGTCTAGAGTATCACACCATTGTTGAAGACCCAGATTGGTAACGCTCCCAAATCCTCTGCTAGCTGATCACCCACCATGTACAACTTTCCTTTAAATTCATACCCAAAAATCAACAAGGGAGGCAAAACCTAATAATACATCAGCATACAGAACAGAGGCCAACAAGACAGTAGATGTGAAGAGGGGGAGGGGGTGTCAAGGTGACCTGCAAGCCCTCAAAGAAGCCAAAGCCATCATCAGTCCAATAGTTCCAAACATCACCATAGTGTCCAGGCCGTTCTTCATATGGGCCGACTGTCTCACGCCATCTGAATGAATTTATCAAGCGATCACCCTCCACAAAACATCCACCTACACAAAGAAATATAAAGTAACAATTTTCACAACAAGTTTGCAAAAGACATTTCCTGGATCACATGACACGCAAATGATGTCAAATTCACACACCCAAAACAAAGAACTTGTAGGAAAGAAATTGTGATGATACAATCAATTGGCAATGAAAAAATTAGTATGCTTTTTATTTATTCTTTTTTGAGTTGGTACCTGGAAATCGGAAAAAACCTGGCTTCAAGTCTGCAAGCATGAGTGCAAGCTCCTTACGGAATCCATGCCCCTGTATCAAATTTCATTCTGGTTGCTGACTGAACCACAATGTGAACAGAAACTAAGCTTGAAATGTCTCTGTGGGCATTGCAGAAACTTGGTCACAAGGATATTATGAGTTGCTGACCAAACACCAATGCAAACAGATACTAACCTTGAAGGTATCTGTGGGCATAGCAGAAACTTGGTCCAACCAGAATACACTTCTGTTCCTGCTTGTCAAAGATAGCCTTGCATAGTGATCACTGGCTGTCGCCTTTAACTCCAGTGATTGATTCAACCAGGTGTGGCATGTTTTTGAATCCACCCTAACCCAACAACCCATGCCATCCAGCTGATTGGATCATTTCCACACAGTTTGAAAACATCACATACAAACCCAAAAAGAATTTTGGAAAAAGATCTTTTTGCATTTTTTTGAGTGTGCATATTCCCATAATGAACGTGCCTGGAGCTCCATACATAAGCATTCACACAGACTGTAATCCATTCGTGAGTTGGTTATGCTCTGGTTTTGAAATCTTTTTTCTTCAAAAATTTCAAAACTCTTTTATGAATGTGTAAGGGATCCCTGCTATTTCTCAGATGCTATGCTATTTCACTTTGTTTATGCTATTTGAAGTTTCAAAGTGAGGAGTAGAGACTGACTCCACAGTCGTCTGTGCAAGAGTTTGTGATCCGTCTGCAGATGTGAATGAAACAGACAGACTCAATGAAGCAGTTGAGCGCAACCAAAACTTGACTTTATATGTTGCTCCTTCACGAATGTCCTGCAGAAAACAAACAAACAGAAAAAAAAGATTAAAAATTCTGAAACTTTGTATGTGTGTGACAGACAACACAGGATGACAGACAAATAGAAAGGCAAATGATTCAAAGAGCGACTGACCATTCCCCAAAATCCAGGGTTTGAGACACCGACACCTCTGTGAGGACATTGATTGCTGCTGCTGCTGTCCTCGGCATCGCACAAAATTGCCACTCTTAACGCAACAGGGTTTTTAACAAAAGGGGAAGAGCGATCTGTCCCTAGAAGAACTTGTGTTTCAGTTCCTACTGCAACCCATGGGCGTATGTCTGAAGGTGTATTCAGGCCACCTGCCTCAAACCCTAAAATTCTCCCACCATGGGAATGGTTAGAAGAAGTGACAAATTTTCAACACATAACACAAAACATCCGCATGTCTGTTCACAACACAAGGGAGAAATTGCAATGTCTTGCCCCCTGATAACAATAAAGCTGCTGCTGGAAATCAATAATTAGAAAAAAACAAAAGAATTGCAAAGAACCACCTCGGTTTTGCACAAGCTCTGCCCAAAGACCACCAGTACCCGCATGATTAATCTCCTGCAAAACTGCCGATTGTTAACATATCTGAACACAGACAGAGAGAGACACGATGACCAATAAACAAGAAGTGTCTGAACACTGCACAACAACATGATCTGAAATGTACTTTCAGAGTTCAAATGAGCTTTGTTTGTGTTGTCATGCAAAAGAAAAAACTAACAAACTCTAAATCTCAAACTCTCTCTGCACACACATGGATGATGAAAATTGTGAAAAAAGAAAAAAAAAATTGATGAAAATTCACACAAAACAAGAATTGGGTCAAAATCAATTTTTACCTCAAAGAATAACCCAAAAAGGGTAGATGGGATGCGGTGTCCAGAACTGCTGCTTGCATCCACAGTGAAAGTCACAGTTGGATTCGTCTGTGTGTATGCTGGTTGCATGTGATTCGATGCATACGACAACACCAAAACAAAACAAAGTACTCTGCAGCAGCAAGTTGCAATCCATGACCAACCCGCCCACCCAAATCGACAATTTATTCTCTCATGAGTTCTTCATCATCAACAAGCAATTGACAAATTATAGAACAAAGGGTACTACGAGAATACCATCTACTACTGTTGGTGTTGAACAAACAAATTCTTTCAACTGCTGTAGCACTGTTTTGGAGTTTCCACTATGGTATATGCATATTTCTTGCATTCTTCATCATCTTCATGGATTGAACAAAAAACAAAAAACCAAAAAACCAAAGAATTTCTCTTCCTATACTACACACTCTCAAGAGGATATTTACAGAAACTGTTTCTGGAAGGAAGGAAGGAGTGTGACATTTGCAATAATGGCCATCTAATTTCCACAGAAACCTAACCTTGACCTAATTCTCTTCTTCTTGTACAGACAGAGAGTTTTCAGGACATTTTTGTTTTTGTTCTCTCACCCAAGAATCAGTCCAGAGAGCTGCAACACTCTGCCATTGGATGCTCCCAACTCCAACATCTTTTGATCCTGATACAAATTTGATGGGAAAAGAAACTACACAAAAAATAGAAAAATTCTCTAGCTCTCTTTTCTTTTTGTACTCAAAAAAGCTTTGACTCTTTTCTTTGGCACTCAAAAGCTTGCACCCAATTATTGCACCACAAATTGCTTCAAAGCTCAAAGCTTTTGTTTGACATTCAAAAATTGCACCCAAATTATTGCATCACCCAAATGCTTCAAAGCTCGAAAGCTTTTGTTTGCCACTCAAAAGCTTGCACCCAATTGCATCAAAAAATGCTTCAAAGATCAAAGGTTCTCTTTGGCACTCAAAAGCTTGCACCCAATTGCACAACAAAATGCTTCAAAGCTCAAAGCTCTTGTTTGGCACACAAAAGCTTGCACCCAACTCCAACACCAAAAAAAATGCTTCAAAGCTCAAAGCTCTTGTTTGGCACTCAAAAGCTTGCACCCAATTCCAACACCAAAAAATGCTTCAAAGCTCAAAGCTTTTGTTTAGCACTCAAAAGCTTACACCCAATTGCACAACAAAATGCTCCAAAACTCAAAGCTTTTGTTTGGCACTCAAAAGCTTACACCCAATTGCACAACAAAAGTGCTCCAAAACTCAAAGCTTTTGTTTGGCACTCAAAAGCTTGCACCCAATAATTGGAAATGCTTCAAAGCTCAAAATCCAAGCTTCAAACTTCTTCAAAATGAGACAAGATCCAGCACAAAAAAAAGAGAGAAAAAAAAAGACACCATCAAAACACAAAACACAGTCCTTATCATCATGAAGAACAAGAGCTCAGAGAAGAAGAAGAAGAAGAAAAATAATTAAAATGCAACAACAAAAATCAAACAACATCAAAAATTCAAAAGAAAACAATGTGAAAGTCAAATTTATTACATAAACTTTCCTTTCTAAAAATTGTTGAACTTGGGTTTCTTTCTTCTTAAAAGTCTTGATGTATACCTACCTACTTAGTCTAGTTCTTCATTGTTTGTTTTTTTTTTTTTTTTTTTTTGGGGGCTTTTTTTGTTTTTTTTTTTT
>Ga0116231_10004026_pt1 | contig 30033 bp, 24 predicted proteins | sample S1TSphgellanicum_2_FD_89695 | JGI IMG/M metagenome (GOLD analysis project Ga0116231, IMG submission 89695) | Host-associated microbial communities from peat moss isolated from Minnesota, USA - S1T2_Fd - Sphagnum magellanicum MG | ecosystem: Host-associated > Plants > Peat moss > Unclassified... | reverse complement strand
TGGATGGCCTGAAGACCCAAGGACTCGACACGATCATCTGCTATCACGATGCACAGACGGACGATGCCATGTTGACGCGGGCCGTGGTGCAGTCGGCGCTCGAACTCGGCGCGGAAGTGCTCATGCCGGCAGACTTCGTCGGGGCGTCGCTCGAGGAAAACGGCGTGCAGGTCACGGTGTCCGCCGGCGCAGTCACGCGCAAGCTTGCGGCCCGCGTGTTGGTCAATGCGGCGGGGCCGTGGGCACCGCAGGTGGCTCGAGCGGTGGTGCCAGGCATTTTCGTGCCCAACGTGGACCTCGTGCAGGGTACCCACATCGTGCTGCCCCATCCGCTCACCTGCGGAATTTTCTACGTCGAGAGCCCGAGCGACGGCCGTGCGGTGTTCTTGATGCCGTGGCGTGGCGCGACCATGGTGGGCACGACGGAAACGCCATTCGCGGGCGATCCCGACGATGTTCGGCCGCTGCCCGCCGAAGAAGAGTATTTGCTCGATGTGGCGCGCCATTATTTCCCGGCGCTAAAGGGTTTCACGGCGGCGGATATCACGGAGCGCTTTGCCGGATTGAGGGTGCTGCCCGCCGCGCCCAACGCGGCGTTCGACCGATCGCGAGAAACCATTTTCAGCACGGACCGCGACCCGCGACCACGCGTCCTCGGCATCTACGGCGGCAAGCTCACCGGCTGGCGCGCCGCCGCCGCCCGTGTGCTGGACCGGATCGGTCCGTCCCTGCCCGCCGCCCAACGGCGCGCCGCGACGGATCAGTTGATCTTGAGGAGACCGCAATGAACAGGAACGGCATCCTTGCGCTGCTGCTGGTGCTCGAGGCGGGTGCAGTGCACGCCGAGGACTACTTGAGTCCCACCGAGGAACGCGTGCGTCTATCCTTGGGCGCAGTTTACCTCGACTCGAACACCACGGCACAGCTCGACTCGAGCGCAGGCGTGACCGGCACGCTGTTGAATGCCGAGAAAGATCTCGCCGTGAGCAAAGAGTCCTTCGAAGCGAAATTCCAGTTGATGCTGCGCGTGGGCGAGCGCAACCGCGTGCGTTTCGATTATTTCTCGCTGGACCGCACCGGCTCCACGACGGTCGACAAGGATATTTTATTTCGCAACGTCGAACTGCTCCCCGGCGACCCGGTGAACTCCAATCTGTCCATCGACGTATTGAGCATTACTTATGAATATTCCTTCATTCACAATGAGCGTTTCGAGCTCGCTGCGACGCTTGGGGTAAACGATACCGACATCTCGGCACGCGCCCGCGTCAATACCGCGACCCGGAACGTAGACCAGACCGAAGATCAGGCCGGACCCTTCCCCACCGTTGGACTCGACGGCACCTACGTGATCAGCAAGCGTTTCTATCTGGATGGCCGAGTCGCCTACTTCAAGGCCAATCTCGATCATCTGGATGGCTCGCTCGGATTTTACGAGCTCTCCGCGCTGTACCGGCTGCGTCCCAATATCTCGTTCGCGCTCGGCTATGAGTTATTGAAGGCGCACTTGCTGTCGAGTCAGCCCACGAAGGCCGGACTGTTCGACTTCGACACGCATGGGCCCGAGGCTTACGTCAGGGTGGCCTTCTAGGGCGAGCTGCTCTCGGCGGCAAACTCAACGCGATTGTTGGCGGCCGCGGCACGGTTCCACTCGCCTGCCGTCAGCGCCTCGGTGCGAGCCGGATAGGGAACCGTATTGCGCGGCGGCGGAGTTGCGGCGCTCTCCATGTCGATGTTGATGACCCCGGCGACCCGTTGCCGCACGCCGGCAATGAGATTCGCAAAGGCCAGAGACTCCCGCTGTTGGTTCGACAGCGAGTCCTCGAATGGATTGCCGATCAGGTCGCACTTGCTCACCGGGAGATTGGCAGCGGCGGGCGCGAAACCGTCGGTGGGATTGCCCGTCAGGCAGAACATGCCGGCCGCGTTGCTGATGCGCACCGTGCCGTGAAACCCTTGCGACTCGAGCTTGGCGAGAAATTCGCGCAGTGCGTCTAGCCGGCTGCGATCGAAGGGAATCTCGCCGTAAGGTACCTGCTCGATCCGTAGGTTGGCGGTTGGCGGAGGCGGGGGGGTGCCGGCCGCCGCGGAACCGACGGCGCCGTTATTCGCGCCCACGACCGCGGCCGTCAGATCCTTGACGGTGGCTGTAAGATCGCTTCGAGCACGCTGCAATTCTTCATTGGCCGCCGACAAGCTGGCGAGTTGCGCGCGCAGGTCGGCAAGCTCGTTGCGCGTCAATAGCCAGCTCGCGGCGAAGGCAGCGGCAATGAGGCATGCGGTCGCGAGACCCAGCCACCAACCCAGAAGCTCGCGTTTCGGCGGCGGTGCGGCGACCGGCTCCGGGGGCGCCGGCGGGGCCGCGTTGTGGTTCAGGTCGCTCACGATCCGGGACGCGAAACTGTCGAGGCTGGCAACGATGAATCGGCGCAAATCGACGGTCTGATCCTTGACCGCCGCCTCCACGCGGCGCCCCCAATCGATGGACGGAGGCGCCACGTTCTTGGTCGGCATCACCTCCACCGGTGCGCCGCCGATGAGTTCCACCGGCGCCAGCGCCGGTTCGTTCATGTCGCGGCGGTCGGGCAGCAGGTGCAGCTCGTAGAGCACTTTCGATACATCGACCGGCCGCACCTGCTTGGGCAGGACTCCCAACGCGCCCAACGCGCGGGCCTGGCCGACGTACAGCTCGCCTTCCTGGGAGGTGTACATCATGATCGGTATCATGGCTGTCTGGGGGTTGCCCTTGATCGTCTTGAGCGCCTCCAACCCATCCATACCTGGCATTTGCTGGTCCATGAAAATCGCATCGGGGCGATTGTGCTGCAAATACTCGATTGCGCGCTCGGCGGCATCCGCCATATCGACTTCGATGTCGTACTTCTCGAGCATGCGGCTCAATATGACTCGAGCGGATTTGGAGTCGTCGACCACTAAAACGCGTTTACGGGACATCGAATTAGTGTATCTCAGGTCCCGCATCGTCCGTTACGCCGCCGGTTCCGCCCCGGGTGAGTCCTTGTTCTGCGCTATCCATGTCAGGGCGGACTCCACATCCGCGAGTTCACTGGCAGTAAAACCTTCGATCCTCACGCCCGTGGCCTCGGCCTTCTTCTTCGCCAACTCGGCGGCCGCCACGCTGTGCACCCACTGAAGACCACGACGCACCTTCGCCGTGAATTTCTGCTGCTTCTCTTCGCTCATCACCTTATCTCCTGGAAGTTGCTCTCCGTCGCTTCTGACGCACGATACACGACTGGGAGCCTCACGCGGAATCTTACCTATTTTCGCTCAATTTCAAGGCGCCGCAATTGCGCGATCCAGCCGGTTACTGTAGGAGTCGAGCGCACGCGCCACCACCCCCATATACTCGTTTGCATCATCCCAGCGCCGGTCCTCGATGGCCTCGCGAATTCCCGGCAGCGTCTTCACACCGTAGCCGGTATGTGCGCCGGGCGCGTAGATCATGTGCTTGTACCAATCGCGGCCGCCCGGCAGCCCGTGCGGATCGGTCAAGGTGAGCTCGAGATTGGCGAGGGTCGCGTTGATCCGCAGGGCTTGCGCGGGCGGCGCATCGTCGCTTGCGCTCGCGCGTGCGTAGCTCGCGTCGAACGCCTTCGCGCTCTGCTCCAGCTTGGCGACGGCGTTGTCCAGAATCGCGAAATTCAAGAACGGCACTGCGCCGCCGCGCGGCGGCGCGGTGCGCGGCGCGTCAGGATCGGATGCGAGCGTGAACGCATCCTCATCCAGCAGCTTAGCAAGCTCGGCCGATTTCGAGCGCATGCCGTCCACCAACTTGTGCAGTTCCTCGTCGTAGCCTGCGATGCTCGCCGCGAAATCACCTTCGTCCGCGGGAATCAATTCGGATTGGGTCGCGCGCAGCACGACCCTGCCCGCGACCTTGGCGAGGGCGACGCCATATTCGAATTTTGGATCTCCGAAGCGACGATAGTGCTCGAAGCTGTCGTATGCCGAGTGATAGACGCCGTATTCGCCCTCGCCGCCGAAACTCAAGTCCAGCGCGTTGATGCCGAGATGCTGAAGGAACGGGGTGTAGTCCGATCCGGAACCGAGTGCGCCGAGCTTGAGGTCGCCGCCTGGATGAGCCGGTTCCGCGCCCGCGCCTGATTCGAACAAGGCCACGCGGTGCGCGGCGAGGGCGCGCGCCAGCACGCTGACGTTCTTCTCAGGATCCTTCACGTCGCGTGCCGCTTCGCTGACGAAGTGCTGCAGGGCGTGACTTCCCTCGGCACGCAGGAACCCGCGCATGTTGACGTCGGAGTTGACGTAGAGTATCGCCTTGTCCTGCAATTCTTTCGCGTGGGTCTCGGCCCACTCGGTCGAGCCGAGCAAGCCCGGTTCCTCGCCGTCCCAGCTCGCATACACCAAGGTGCGGCGCGGCTTCCAGCCTTCCTTGACCAGCTTGCCGATGGCTTGCGCTTCGGCCATCAGCGCGACCTGTCCCGAGAGCGGGTCGGCGGCACCGAACACCCAGCCGTCGTGATGGTTGCCGCGGACCACCCAGCGGTCCGGTTCTTCGCTGCCGCGGATTTTGGCGATCACATCGTAGAGCGGCTTCTGGGTCCACTCGGACAACACCTTCATGTGCACCTTCGCAGGGCCGGGACCGACGTGGTACGCGATCGGCAGCCCGCCGCGCCATGCGGCCGGCGCCACCCGGCCGCCCAAGGCGCTAAGCAGCGGTTCGGCATCGGCATAGGAAATCGGCAACACCGGGATCTTCAAGATCACCTTTGCGTCCTTGACGGCCAATCGCTTCGCGGACGGCGTGGCGCCGACGTTCGGCGTCAGCGGATCGCCGCTATAGAGGGTCATGTCCTCGACCGAACCGCGCTGCACGGCATCAGGCGGCCGCATGCCGCCCTTGGGGTAGGTGTCGCCCTGTCCGTAGCCATCATCGCGCGGATCGGAATAGATGAGGCAGCCGATCGCGCCGTTCTCGTAGGCGAGTTTAGGTTTGAGCCCGCGCCAGCCGGCCCCGTAGCGGGTCAATACGATGCGCCCTTTGACGCTCAGCCCCTCCCGCGCGAGCTCCTTGTAATCGTCCGGCATACCGTAATTGACGTACACGAGTTCCCCGGTCACGTCACCGTCGGCGCCGTATTCGTTGTACGGTGGCAGCTCGTCCTTGGTTCGCGCGGTGGCCGCATCGCCCGCCACGGGCGGCTCGCTCAATTTGGCCTTGAAGTAGGTGGGTGCGGTGAGCTCGACCAGCACTTCCTTCGGCGTGGGGTACAGCACCGAGAAGCTTTCGATGGATGCATCCCATCCCCATTCGCGAAACTTCTCGAGCTCGAATTCCGCATTTGCCTTGTCATGAGCGGAGCCGACATGATTCGGCTCCGAGGCCATCTGCTCCATCCAGGTACTCAAATCAGCCGCGGAGATGTCCGCATCGAAGCGTTGCTCGAGCTGCGTTTCGCTCGCGGCTGCCGCGGCGGAGAAGCCTGTGAGGTCGGCCGCGGGCTGCGCCGCCGCGGCGATGGCGGAGGCTACGGCGGCACCACCAACGAAACCGAGCAACGCCCAGGATAGGCGCATACCTTTGTCCATGACCTCGAAATCTCCTTCAGTCGCGAATACCGGTGCCGCGGTTCATCAAGACGACGGCCAGGGAAAACATGGCGGCGGCCGCAAACACCATCATCCCATAAGCGACCCGCAGGTCGACATCGGAAACTCCAAGAAACCCAAAACGAAATGCGCTGACCATGTAAAGGATCGGATTGGCGTGCGACACCACCTGCGCCCATGCGGGCAGCATGGTCACGGAATAAAACACGCCGCCGAGGTAGGTGAGCGGCGTCAGCACGAAGGTGGGAAACCAGGAAATCTGGTCGAAATTCTTGGCGAACAGAGCGTTGATGAATCCGCCCAGTGCGAATACGAAACTGGTGATCAGCACCGCGGATACGACCGCCGATGCGTGGGAGATCGGCAGGTGGGTGAAGAACAAGGCGACAATGGTCACCACGCCGCCCACCAGTGCACCGCGCAGCATGCCGCCGGCGACGTAACCGAGTACGATCAACCAGTTCGGCAACGGCGACACCAGCAGCTCCTCGATGTGCTTGCCGAATTTGGCGCCGAAGAAAGAGGACACCACATTGCCGTAGGAGTTTTGGATCACGGTCATCATGATCAGTCCGGGCGCGATGAACTGCTTGTAGTCATAGCCGCCGACCAGGCCGACGCGCCGGCCGATCAGGCTGCCGAAGATGATGAAATACAGGGTGGCGGTCACGGTCGGGGGAACGATGGTCTGGCCCCAGATGCGGATGATGCGGCCAAACTCGCGGATGAGGATCGTCTTGAAGCCAATCCACTCGGTGGCAGCCTGCGAAGCGGCGGCGCGCGCAGGACTCATGGATTGGAGCCGGCCGCGGCTGGGGGCCGGGAGTTCGCATCGACCAGGCGCATGAACAACTCCTCGAGCCGGTTCACCTTGTTGCGCATGCTGTTCACGGCGACGCCCTGAGCCGAGAGCTGCGCGAAGACATCGTTCAAGCTCTGCGATTTCGTCATCTCGATTTCCAACGTTTGCGGGTCCTTGAGCACGGCCGGAAAGCCGGCCATGAGCGGCGCTGCGGCGCGCGGATCGCGCAGGTTGAATACGAACACCTCCGTCGGCAGCTTGCGCAATACGTTCTGCATGCTGTCGCGCTCGATGATGTTGCCGCCTTCGATGATGGCAACGTTGCGGCACAGATTTTCCGCTTCCTCCAGATAGTGCGTGGTGAGAATGATGGTGGTGCCCTGCTCATTGATGCCGCGCAGAAACTCCCACATGGAGCGGCGGATCTCGATGTCGACCCCGGCGGTCGGCTCATCGAGGATCAACAGCCGCGGCTCGTGCATGAGCGCCCGTGCGATCATCAAGCGCCGCTTCATGCCGCCGGAGAGACTTCGCGCGATCGAGTTGCGCCGCTCCCAGAGCTGCAGCTGCTTTAGGTAGATTTCCGCGCGCTGTTTCGCTACCCGGCGGGGTATGCCGTAGAAGCCCGCTTGATTGACGACGATCGTGAAGGGCGTTTCGAACATGTTGAAGTTGATTTCCTGGGGCACCAGGCCGATGCAGGATTTGGCAGCCTCCAGTTGCGCGTCCATGTCATGACCGAACACCTCTACGGTGCCGCTCGTCTTGTTGACCAATGAGGTTGCGATGCCGATCGCGGTGGTCTTGCCCGCGCCGTTCGGACCCAATAGCGCGAAAAAATCGCCTTCTGCAACCTGGAGGTCGATGCCTTTGAGCGCTCGAATTCCGTTCTTGTAGACTTTGGTGAGTTGGCGCAGGACGAGGGCTTGCATACGAGCCGCGTAGCCTAAACCTCACAAGCCTTTCCCCGCAATGCCAATCGCAGCTCGACATTCGAGATCAACCCGGCACGACCACGCATGACGAGAGCCGCGAGGCGGCCGCCAGTTGCAGTCCGTGCAACTGAACCCGGCGCAATGCGCTGGGATTGCCGCCGGACGCCGCGCCTGCCAGCGCGCTCCAATACACGGCGCAGTCGCCCCACCTTGCAGTCAGGTGCTTGGACTCGGTCACCGCCAGGGACGGCAGACTCTCCAACCTGGTCGCACGAAATGTCGCGGCGGTAGCGACGGACATACCCAGCTGCAGCTGCGCGGCGAGGCCGGGCATCGAGGCGATGTGCCAGGCGTAGAACAGCGCCAGGCGCACGAAGTCGACGGTGGCCGCATCCACCTCGCGCTCATCGGAGATGCACCAGTGCTCCGCCTGCCGCAGCCGGCCTTGCCAATGGGCGGCGTCGCGAAAGCGCAGGTCGAACAGTGCATAAGGGCAATTCGCCGCGGCTTCGCGCTGCGCGGCGCTCAGCGGCGCGAGGCGCGAGGCGATGCCCACGAGGCCGCCGCCGCACGACCAATCGCCGCACCCGACCACGGCGAGTTCCAGAAAACGACGATTCAAATCCTTGAGCGAGTGCTGACCGGCAACCGACAGTTGCGACGTTTCCGCCCATGCGGCACCGAAAGATTCGTGCATGACCGTCTCCCTGCGATTGAAGTGTGCGAATTGACTGTACGTTCGGGTGGAGGCACGCATTTCGACGCGAAGGCAGCGTGAAATAACGCTCGAATCCACTTGGCAACCACGCTAACTTTGTGATTAATTTCTGTCAAATTCTTTTTGCCCCGAAAACCGTCGATTTGCAAAGCGCAAGGAGTGCTCAAATGAGAGTTTCAGACGATCGATATACGCGAGATCGGCAGCGTTTGGATTTGGCGTTGCGACTGATTCGCCACGAAGCCCGCACTTTCACGATTCGCCAGTTCACCGGATTGAGCGACGATCGCATCCGCAAACTTTATAGAAGTTATTGCCTGGACCAGGATGCGCACACTGTATTGCGCCACCGCGGCAAGTCTCCACGGCAGGCGGCGTTCTTTTTTCGCAGCCCGGAACTGCGCTTCCATGCGGCGAACCTTGCGAGCCTGTTCTTGTTGTACGGCCTGCTGCGCGCAACGCCGAAAGGCGTGGAGTCAGGCTATCTTGTCGGGTCGCTCGAATCCGGCGCGCTTCTCTGCGGGGGTTATGAGGCTTATCGCGAACTGCACTCGCCTGCGGCGATCTCCTTCGAGCACGCCTGGTTCTTATTGCTCGCTCTAGGGCGTCATCACGAGATCAGTTTGGTGCGCTGTTCGAACTGCGGCGGGTTGCAGGTGCGCGATCTGCTCGCCAAGCACGGTTCAGCGTGCGCGACCTGCAACGCCGCGGATGCACTCTTGTGCCGGGTAACCCCTTGATCCCCATGTAGTGCATCATCGTTACGGTCTACTTTACCGTCGAACCATCCAATGGCCGGGGGTTTTTACAGGTTTTCGGCATTTCCGGTAATGTCTGCGGAAATGTAGAGAGGTTCAGTGAGCAAGCGATCGCCGGTCGTCAGACATCGAGCCCGCAAAGCGCGCACGGGATTTGTGCGCGTCGAAATCAGCGTGCCTAGGGAAGATGCACCTTTGGTTAGCCAAGTCGCAGCGGCGCTGACGGACCCTGCCCGTCAGGTTGATGTCCGCGCCGCTCGAGGCTGTCGACGTCGAGCGTTCGGGAGATCTCGGCCGCGATGTCGATCTATGAGCTATCTACTCGATACCAATGTTCTTTACGAGGTTAGTGAATCCATTCCGGCCTCGCTGAGCTGGAGCTGATGCAGCGCCAACGGGTCGCCCGATCGCGGGCAGGGATGGAGTGCTATCAGCCTTACGTTTGATCGGAGCCGCAAGCTTTATAGAAGTTATGTACCTCACGATGGTGCACTGCTGCGCGCGAAGTGCGGTTCCCATTGCTCGACTTGCCCGCATCGGGATCACCAACTTTCATGGCAGCAATCGCACCGCTACCTGCTGGTCAGTTGCGCAAGCTCCATTCTGACCTGTTCCACGACGCCATCCCAATCCCCGGCTCGTTGTTGTCGGAATAGTCTCGCCGTCGGGTACCACGGGCTATCCGCCCTATTCAATAGCCAGCGCCAGCATGAGTCGTAGCGATTCAGGATCCAAACCGGCTTTGCCATTGCTCCGGCCAAGTGTGCCGTGGAGGTGTCCACGGAAATCACCAGATCCAGTTGTTCGATAAGGGCGGCCGTGTCGGAGAAATCCTCTACCAGGTTCGTGAAATCGATGAGCTGCGGCCCGTTCCATCCCTGCGTCTCCAATTCGGCGAACTCCGATTCTGCGGGCTGCCCCTTCTGCAGGCTATAAAACTCCACATCAGGATTGTTGAGAGACTCGAGCTTTGCCAACGGAATATTTCTTCTCTTGTTGACCGACCAAAGCTCCGGTTGATCGGGCCTGAAGCCGCCTGACCACACCAAACCCACCCTGAACTTTCTTTTGTCGCCGAGCCTCTGCTTCCAGATGACGGCTTTTTCGGGATTGCATTTGAGATACGGAACGTGCGCCGGCAATGTGGAGAGTGTCGTACCGAGCGCCAAGGGCAGGCTGAGCAGCGGGCAATGATAATCCACATCAGGTACCGGGCTACCTGCAGCGACCAGATGGGAGACACCCTCCAAACCTTCGAGTAGCTTCAATAGCGGCGGCTGCACTTCAAGAATCACGTTCGCGCCAAGTGCGGCGACCAATTTTGCATAGCGGCAAAACTGAATCGTGTCCCCCAGACCCTGCTCGCAGTGGAGCAGTATCGCCCGACCTGCTATGGATTCCTTGCCGTGCCACAAAGGTTGCGGAAGAGTCCTCTCGACGGCGCCCACCGCAAGCCGATGTTCCTTTCTCCAGCGCCACTCGTAATCTCTCCATCCGTCCTCGAAACGTCCCTGCAACAACAACAAGATCGCTCTGTTGAGGCGAGCCCCGACGCAGCATGAGTCGATGGCAAGGGCCCGATCGTAGGAGACGAGAGCTTCATCGATGCGGCCGAATTCCATGAGCAGATTCCCGCGGTTGACATGAGCCACGAGGTAGTCGGGTCTGTATGCGATGGCTCGATCGAAACTTGCGAGAGCTGCGTCCACTCGCTCGACTTCCAGCAAGACCATGCCCCGGTTGAAGTGGGCCTCCGGATAGTCGGCTCTTATCGTGATGGCCCTGTCATAGCTCGCGAGCGCCGCATCCCATTCGCGGAGTTCATGAAGCACAACGCCGCGATTAAAGTGCGCCTCCGCAAACTCCGCCCTGATGGAAATGGCGCGGTCGCAACTGGCAAGCGCGGCATCGAGCAGATTCATGTCCCTCAATACGAGGCCCCGGTTCGAGTATGCCGCGGCGAAACCGGAATCGATCGCAATCGCCCGATCGTAGCTGGTCAGAGCGGCGTCGAGTTGCTTTAGCTCCTGAAATGATAGGCCGATATTGAAATGCGCCGCCGCGTTGCCTGGATCGAGGGCAATAGCCCTGCTGATCAGCTCCACGGCTGTTTGCGGATTTCTCGTCTGAGCGGCTATCACCCCGAGCAGATGCAGTACATCGGCGTGCGGCCCGTGCAGTTGGAGTATGCGTTCATAGATATGTCGCGCGAGTTCAATTTCGCCGCGCCGATGGAATATGAGGGCTCGTTCGAGCTCCGCCGCCAGGTTCGGCGCACGAGGCTCGTCTGATCCGGGTTCCTGCATTGAATGTGTAAAAGTAGAAACGGCTTCACCTCGGAGAGCTTGAACTAAGCTCGGCGCGACCTTAAATTCATCAATGCGTCTTCGAAGCAGCGTATGTACTTGGGCGTGTCAAACATGGGGGCCGTGAGTCGAGCCTGCCGCAATCTTTCGCGCATGAGTTCGCGTGCCTCAGGCGAGCGCGCAAGTGCAAGGGCGCAATCGAAATAAGACCCCGGATCGGCGCACACCAGGTCCGTGAGTCCGGCGGCATGAAGGACGCTGGCGCCGACTCGGCCGGCGAAAGCCTCGCCGGCGCACGTGACCACGGGGACTCCAGCCCACAAGGCCTCGGCGGCCGTCGTGTGCGCGTTATAGGGCATCGTATCGAGAAAAAGATCCGCAAGCTGGAGGCGTGCAAGATGATCTTCGATTCGTGGCAGGAAGCTCGCGAACACGAGTCGATCAGGTGCAACACCAAGCTGTGCGGCGGCGGCGCACAGCTTCCTTTCCATGAGATGATGGCCGCCGCGCAGCCATAGCACGCTGCCTGGTGTCTCCCTGAGAAGCCTCACCCAAATGTCAAACATGCCACGCGAGATTTTGTAGCCGCTCGAGAATGCGCAAAACACGGGAGATCCAGTCGGCAAGCCGGCGTCGACGCGTGTCCATGGTGCACCGATTTTTCGAGAGCGATCGAATGGCAGGTAAGAATGCGGCAGCCTGACCACGGATTCGATGTACCGCGACTCGTGCCCGCAAGGCACGACGGTCGCATCCGCAATTAAAAAGTCGATGTAGCCGGCGCCGGTCGACCCCGGATAGCCCAGATAGCTCACTTGTATGGGAGCCACACGCGAGGCAAATACATCCGGCCTGGCACCCATCGTAAATCCTGCCAAATCGACCGCCACGTCGACTTCTTGGCTGCGCAGCAATTGCACCAGCTGTGCATTGCTCATGCTCGCAGCGTCAACGAATCGATCGAACGAGCCGGCGAACTCACGCGCCATGTCGCTGTGGTCCGTCGGCCGCAAGGACACGCCGATAGACTCGATGCGCCGACGGTCGTGGCCGCGTACTATCGCTGCGAGAGCGTAACAAACAGGATGCTGGCCAAAGTCCGCCGATACATACGCCACGCGAAGCCGGTCGTGCTTGTATGCGGGCAGAGCTGACTCGGGTGAGCGCTGCGCGATCGACGCGGATCTGCGCTGCGCTGAATTGTTCAACTCGGAGGGGGTCAGATCGGCGGCAAAATGCAGGAAAGGATGCAGAGCATCGAGCCCATGTTCGGTCTCGCGTAACTTCGCGAGCGTCCTTTCCCGGAGATCCCAGTCGCAGCTCCGGAATGCGCAGCTGGCTAGACCTGCGATCGCCTCCGCCTCATCCGGAGCCGTAGTCAAGGCCAGCTCAAAGCATTCGATGGCCTTCGACAGATCGCCCAAGGCCTCGTAGGCATTGGCTCGGGTCAACTGCGTGTTGAGCCGGCCCGGCTCAATCTCGAGAGCCCGCTCGTAGCGCGCTACCGCGGCCGCATAGCTCCCCAGCCTGTGATGCAGCCGACCCCACTCATCCTGAACCTCTGCGTTATCAGGCAGCACCTGAGCGATTCGTGCATAAATTCCTAAAGCATCGGCACTGTGCCCAAGCGATTCGAGCTCGTGGGACACCTTCAATGCTGTCGCGGGGTCGGAGGGCTTGCGGTCGTATGCCGCCATGAGCGCCGGCAGAGCTCGATCCGTGTCATGCTGCAGGGCGTGCAGCGTTCCGAGTTCGAGGAGCGCCTGAGCATGACCAGGCTCGTGCGCGAGCACATGCTGATAGGCGGCTATCGCTTCGTCCGTGCGGCCCATGCGGCGCAGAGCAATGCCGAGATTCAGGGCGGCAGCGACAAGCTCCGGCTGCAGCGCGAGCGCACGCCGCAATGGTTGTACCGCGCCAGTCGCGTCGTTCGCGCACAGCAAAGTTGTTCCGAGCGCTGCCTCCACGTACGCGTTGTTCGGTTGCGCGCTGAGACTGCGCTGATAGGCCGAGGCAGCTGCATGATAGTTGCCGAGACGCATTTCCGCATCACCGAGACCCGTCAGTGCTTCCGTGAAGCACGGCAGCAGCGCCAGAGCATGCTGGAATTGCTGAGCGGCCTCGGCATTTCGCTGCATTTGCAATAACGTAGCGCCGAGACGTTCGTGGGCATGCGGAAAGTCGTAACCTAGCGCGATGGCTTCACGCAAGCTCGTCTCGGCCGCCGAAACCGCACCCTGTTTCAGGTGACAAAGTCCGAGGGCGAAATGTAGCTCCGCACGGCGCGGCTCGATGACTCGTGCGTTCTCCAATGCCGCCATGGCCGCCGCGTGCCGGTCGAGCGTAGTTAGCACGACTCCCAGGTCGATCAAGCCAGGCACGTGACCGGGCACGATCTCCAGAAGCAACCGGTATTCGAGAACGGCATCTTCCCAGCGCTCGAGCGCACTCAAAGAGCGGGCGTTGTAGTATCTGGCGTCCACATCCCGTGAATTCTTGGACAAGTAGCTGCACAGCATACTGGTGGCGATATCGGGGCGGCGATTGTACAGTGCCGCGCGCGCTTCGTTGACGACCGTCGTGGTGTTCATTGGTGTGACGATGAACGTGCTACTTTCCGGGCCCGCCGGAGTACTTCTACGTCACGCGGCGAACCAGGATTATAGGGGCTATTTATTGCGTTGCCGTTACGCCGCTTTGCGGCATGCTGCGTTCACTCCGTGTCGCAGCGATGTCGTCGTATGCACGGCAGGCCCTTCTCGAACGCCGTCTTGGTTTTGAAAAATGGACATCAAAGAGATCACTGTCATTTGCTATCGCTGCAGAGCTGAACCTCCAGATCCTGTCGCACCTTCTCGACCACGCCGTCCCAGTCGCCGGGGCGCTCCTGCCGGTACAATCTCGCCGTTGGGTACCATGGGCTGTCAGACCGCTGCGTCAACCACCGCCAACAGCTGTCGTAGCAAAGAAGTATCCACACCGGTTTCCCCAGGGCCCCCGCCAGATGGGCGATCGAAGTGTCGACTGAAACAACCAGATCGAGCTGCTCAATCAGCGCGGCAGTGTCGGCGAAATCATGCAGCTCGGCCGCATGGTCTATGAGGTCAGGTCCTTCCCAGCCAGTTCCCCGTAAGTGCTGAAGCTCCGACTCCGCCGGCTGACCCTTCTGCAGACTATGGAACTCGACATCAAAATTCTTGAGTCCGCTCAATTTGGCCAGCGGAATTATTCTATGGTTGAGAACCGACCACCCTTCCTGCTCGTTCGGCCTGAATTGTCCGGACCAGGTGATGCCCACCCGCATCCTGGTTTTTTCGCCGAGTTTCTGCCGCCACTGCAACGTCTTCTCTGCGGAACTGCGCAGGTAGGGGATTGCCGCAGGAATATTCGCCAACGTCGTTCGGAATGCCAAGGGCAGCGCGGTAATCCGGCAGTGGATGTCAAAATCAGGTAAAGGATCCTCATCGGCGTAGACCGCGCAAACCCCCTCGAGGCTCTGCAGCAGCGCAACCAAGGGGCGCGGAACCCGCAAGATCACTGTCGCGCGCATGCCGGCGCCGAGCGTCGCGTACCGGCAGAACTGCAGCGTGTCTCCCAACCCTTGGGCCGCAGTCAGCAGTAGCGTCTTGCCTGCGATCGGCTTATTTCCGAGCCAGCTCGGCTGTGAAAAGTTCGCCTTCTGACGAGTGATCGAATCGTCCTTCACTCTCCAACGCCATTCGTAGTCGGCAAAGCCTCGGGCCAAATCACCACGCAACAAGAGGATCGGCGCGCGGTTTGCGCGGGCCTCCGCCAGATCGCTCTGTAACTCGATGGCGCGCCCATAACTTTCGAGCGCCTCGTCCAACCGATAAAGATCCAAATATACATTGCCGCAATTCAAGAACGCGTGCGCGTAGTTGGGCCTCGCTGCCAACGCACGTTTGAAGCAGGCGAGCGCAGCCTCCCGATCACCCAATTCTCTGAGAAGGTTGCCCCGCTCGTTATGCGCTTCCGCGAGCTCGGGGTCGATGGCAAGGGCACGATCGTAGCAGACTAGAGCTGCATCGTTATGCCCCAGCGCTTTCAGGATCTTTGCGCGGCTGCAGTGTGCAACGGCATACGAGGGATTGAGCTCGATCGCCCGTTCGCAGCTGCGCAATGCCTCTTCGAATCGTCCAAGCTCCCGAAGCACCATGCTGCGACAACAATGAGCCTCGACGTAGTCCGCCCGAATCGCAATGGCCCGATCGTAACTGAGCAGCGCGGCGTCGAATTGGGCCAGTGCCTTGAACGCCGATCCCTGGTTGCAGTAAGCATCCGCATGCTGCGGATTGACTTCGATCGCCTTGCCGATCAGCAACAACGCGCGCGCCGGGTTGCTGGTCTGGGCCGCAATGACTCCCAACAAATGCAAGGCGTCGAAATGCCGCGGTTGCAACCGCAGAATTTTCTCGTAAAGCGCTTGCGCTCGCGTCAACTGACCCTGTCGGTGCAGCGCGACCGCCTGGTGCAGTCGTGCCGTCACTGTCGCGGCACCTGGATTACCTGGGCTCATCACCTCTAAAAATTCCTGTTGGTTGGCGATTGGCTACGCGCCGACTCCGAGGCGCCGGTTCTCGATCAACTTCAGCAGAGCCGCACGCACGTCGATGAGGACGTCATCCCACGAGCCGCGCCGTGTCTGCCGAAAGATCCTCGCAGTCGGATACCACGGGCTGTCGGCGCGATCCTGCAACCACCGCCAGCAGGTGTCGAGACGATTGAGTATCCACACCGGTTTGCCCAGAGCGCCTGCGAGGTGCGCCGTGGCCGTATCGACGGTTATGACGAGATCGAGTTGGCTGACCAGCGCTGCGGTATCCGCAAAGTCACCAAGCTCGCTGCCCAGATCGACAATCTGGGTTCCTCGCCATATCGCGGCCAGCTGCGCGAGTTGCGAGCCCGCGGCCGGGCCCGTCTGCAGGCTGACGAACCGCGCGTCCACGTCGGCCAGCAGCGCAAGCGCTGGAGCCGGCACGTCCCGGCGGCTGTTGAACTCCGCACGCAATCCGATGGCGTTGCTGATCGCCCTTCCGGACCACACCAATCCCACACGGAAACCGCCCGCGGTACCGAGCTTTGAGCCCCAGTGGCGCACTCTGTCCTCTCGGGGCCTGAGGTAGGGAACCAGTCCCGGTATGCTGTCGAGCGTGGTCCCGAATACCAGCGGCAAACTCATCAAGGGGCACTCGAAGTCGAACTCCGGCAGAGTCTCGCCACGGACAATGATGCGCGATGGCCCGGCCAGTGATCCGAGCAGCGGGGCGAGTTCGGCGGGTACCTCCAGCAACACCCGCGCGCCGCGCGCCGCCGCAGGCCCGGCATAGCGGCAAAACTGCAGCGTGTCGCCAAAGCCCTGTTCTGAATGAAGGAGCAGGGTCTTGCCAGCGACCGGTTCCCCCTTCCAGCGAGGCCGCATGAAATCCCGTTTCTCCTTGAAAGTTGAGCCCGCCTTGTCCCTGAAGCGCCACTCGTACTCTTGCCAACCAGTACGATACTCGCCAAGCCGGAGCAGTATCAGCGCCTTGCCGAAATGCGCCTCGGCCAGTTCTGGATTCAATTGAATCGCCCGATCGAACGCGTCCAAGGCGTCGATGGGCCGCGCCAGTTCTGCCAGGACGACGCCGCGATTGAGGTGTGCCTGGACCAGCCCACTGTCGATCGCGAGTGCTTGCGAATAGCTCGCCAACGCCGCGTCGAGGTCGCCGAGGCCTGCAAGTACGACGCCGCGATTGTAGTGCGCCGCGGCCGAGGACGGCTCGGCCGACAGAGCTTGGTCGAAGGCGCGCAGTGCCCCAGAATGATTTCGCGCCTTGACCAGCAGCGCTCCGCGGTCCATGTAAAGCGCGGCCGATCGGATTCCCGCGGCCTCGGCGAGTTCGTAGCCGGCAAGCGCTGCGCTCGGCTCGCCGCTGTCGCGCAATACATTGGCGCGACGGTAATGCGCCGGCCCGTGCTTCGGGTTTAAGGTAATGGCTCGCTGCAGGCTGCCAAGCGCCGCCGGCAAGTCTCCCAGATCATGTTGCACGCCTCCGCGGCCGTACCAGGCATCCGCAATATTCGCGTCGATCGCAATCGCGCTGTCGTAGTCCGCAAGCGCAGCCTCGCGATGGTTCAAATCAATTAGGATAGAGCCCCGGTTGAGGTAGGCCACTACATATGAGGGGTCGAGCGTGAGCGCGCGCGTGGCGCTCGCGAGGGCCGACTGAAGATCGCGCAACTGCCGGTAGACAATTGCGAGATTGCAATGGGCGCTCGGCACATCAGGCGAGATCTCGATTGCACGGCTAATGCGCTGGACGCCTTTCGCCGGGTCTCGGAGCTGAGCAGCGGTCAAACCGCTCAGGTGCAACGCAACGAAGTGGTTAGGATCGACACGTAGAACCCGCTCGTACGCCGCGCTTGCGAGCTGCAAATGCCCTTGCCGGTGCAGTTGCACCGCGCGCTCGCACATCTCGGTAAGATGTTGTGTCATGTTTTGCAATCGATGAACAGTCGCACTTGCTCGTCAATATGCCGGCTTGCCAAGATGATCTGCTGGACTCGCGGATCGGCGAAGAAGCGTTCAGGAGCGCCGGGAACTGCCTGTAAATTGTAGCTACGCAAGGTCAGGTACATGCTGACCATCGAAGATGTCAGCAGGCTTCGGCTGATCGCCCGGGTCGCCTCGGGCGTTGACTGCACTGCAACGTCGATGAGATGCACGCACCATTCCAGCTGATTGCGAAAATCGAGCGGACCCGCTGCGAGCACGTCCTCGGCGAGATGTTTGCTGCCGTATCCGGCAAGCCCTTTGTCGTATGAGGAAATCCGCATTTCGAGCGTCGTCGCACCCTCAAAGGCGATCGCGCCATGCATTGCCGCCTCCGCAACTACGAAGTGATCCCAGCCCGAGCAGCAGTGTCGAACTCGTATCTTGCGTCGAACCGCCTCGTTCCATATGCCGAATAAATGTGGCGCGCGCACGCCCATGAGCACGAACTGAGGGATGATCTCGGGGCGCATTTGATCAACCTGCATGACATCCGAAAGCGGGTATAGTCGAACTCCGTCATCATTGATTACCCAAGTATCCGAGTAGGTTAGCGCCACCGTCCGGCCAAGCGCGGCGGACACTGCTAGACCCCGATCCATTCGGCCCACCAGCACCTGCAGATGCTCGGGTGGCCAAAGATCGTGCGCCCCCAAGTGTATGGAATACTCATGAGTGCCCTCATCGCGGAGGTAGTCCCAGATGTACTTCATGTGTTCGATACCGGGAAGGTGGTTCGCCGGCCTCAGAGAGAGGAATTGGTCAGGAAAACGCAAGCTGTAATCTCGAATGATTGCAGTTGACGCGTCAGTAGAATGGTTATCGCTCACGTACAGGGAAAAATCTTTGAATCGCTGCTCCATCACCGATTCGAGCGCCGCTCGCAGGTGTCTCTCCTCGTTGTAAACCGGCATCCACACTGCAACTTTGCTCATCTGGCGGTTCTCCGGTTGCGCATAGCATGGATCAGACACTTTGCGTTTTGATGTCGGGCGGCTCGCCTCCGGCTGCGCTGGCTCGGCGGCGTCAAACCGTTGAAACACAGTTCGACATTCGACGAGTGCAGAATCGCTGCATGAACGGTAGAAATGTTCTTGCGGGTCCCTACCTCGACCGCGCCTCGTATTTGCGCGCCGATCCTGCTTGGTTCGCCGCTGCGTTGGCGGATCCGGAAAGCCGCATAATCGAACTCAAATCACCAAATCGACAGGGGCGAGTCCGGCGTGATAGCGCTCGTGCGCCTGCGTGCACGCCGCCTCGAAATGGCGCGCAAACCTCGCCGCGTCGAACAGCACGGCGGTGCCTCTTCCGGCCTCGAGTGTGCGACGCATTCCCGCGAGCAGACTTGCATTGCACGCCAGTTCCACCGCCAGATCCTCGTACGCCTGCGCGGTCGTCGTGATGAGCTGCGGCAGGTCCACGGCCTCGAGCAAGCTCGCGGCTATGCGGCTGGCGAAGGACTGCCCGGCACAGGTGAGGACGGGAAGGCCAGCCCAGAGCGCGTCGCTCGCAGTAGTGCCGGCATTGTACGGCCACGTATCGAGGAACAGATCCGCCGCGCGCAGCCGCGCAAGATAGTCCGGAATGGCAAGCCGTTGCGCGAATAACAGCCGCTCAGGATCGACGCCTGCCGCGTCGGCACAGCGCCGCAGGTTATCCTTGGCGGGCGGCCGCTCGACGTTCAGCATCAACACACTCTTCTCGACTCGGGCGAGGATGCGCATCCAAGAACCGAATGTGGCGGGCGTAATCTTGAAACAGGAGTTGAAACAACAATAGAGGAACGCACCCGCCGGCACGTCGAGCGCTCGGCGCGTGCGGGGCTCGAGCGCCGCAGGGCGCTTGGGGTCGTTCACTTGATAGCTGGGCAGGATGATGATGTTTTCGGCGTAGTGCGGCCGGAGCACCTCGGGAACCAGGGTGCGATCGGCCACGAGGTAATCGATGAAATCACCCTGCGTGCCAAGGTAGCCGATGTAGCTCATCTGCACCGGCGCAGCACGCAGCATGAAAATCCCCACCCTGCTGCCTTGAGTGTAGCCCGACAGGTCGATGGCGATGTCGACCCCAATCTCTCGGGAGAGCTGTGCCACATAGCGATCCGAGCGCTTAGACATGTCGAGGAAGCGATCCGCGGCGGCAAGGATTCGCTCGCGAAGCGCATCTTTGATGTTGGGCCCGAGGGAGAACACCACCACCTCGAATCTTGCGCGGTCATGTGCTTCCAGCAGGCCGATGATTTGCCTGGCGACCGGATGCTCGTGCAGATCGGTTGAGAAGTAGCCCAAGCGGATTCTAGGCTGCCGCGGGCGGGGCGCCATAGGCGGCAGCTCCGAAACCGCGCCGCGTCGATGCTCCGCCCAGATGGATGCCGCTTTGCGGTGCAGCGCCGGCGAGTCGACCAGGGCGAGCAGCGGTAGCGGCGGCGCCATGCGCGCGCCGCGCTCGATGCCCGTGGTGAACTCCTCGAGATCGCGCTCCAAGTCCCGCCAATCACACAGCTGCATCCGGGCGAAACGCAGCGCGCCGGGCAAGAAATCAATGCTATCGCCAAGTGCCCGCGCCCGCGCGTAATCTTCGGTCGCGGCCTCGAATCGACCCAGATCGAGCAGCGTGTTGGCGCGATTATGCAGGGCTTGCCGATAGTTCGGCTGCAGCTCGAGCGCGCGCTCATAGGCGGCGAGAGCCGGTTCGAGTTTCCAAACCATGCGCAGCAGATTGCCGCGGTTGTAGTGAGCCTGCGCGAGATCAGGATTGAGCTCGATGGCACGATCGAAGCTCGCCAGCGCCTCGCCCAACCGCCCAAGCTCCCGCAGGACAATGCCGCGGTTGCAAAGGGCATCGGCGGACCGCGGGTCGAGAGCGACGGCCCGATCGTAACTGGCAAGCGCCGTTTGGAAATGTCCCAATTGCGCCGCGGCCGCGCCGCGTTGCAGGTAGGCCGCGGTGTATGTCGGATCGAGCGCAATGGCCCGCTCATAGCATGGCAAGGCATGCGCATGCTCGGCGAGCTGCTGATGCACGGCGCCCTTGAAACACCAGGTGCGCGCATCCCGCGGGTTGAGGGCGGCGGCGCGGGCGAGCAGCTGAACGGCGCGACCCGCCTCTCCCGACTGCGCCAGGATCGACGCCAGAAGTTGCATTCCGCCGATATGCGTAAGATCGAGCCGCAGCGCGCGCTCGCACAGTGCCCGCGCTTGGGCCAGCTCGTCACGCCGATGATGCTCGAAGGCCCGCTGCAGCAACGCGGGCACTGACTGGACGTTCGAGCTCATGGTTCACGCCGCTGGTAAATACAAGTATCTCACTTCGCAGCCGGCGTCACGTGCTGACGCGCGAATCATTGCAATTTTATCGGCAACCTTGCTCATCCGGCGAATCTCCAAGCGCATAGTGGATCAGACAGTTTGCGATTTGATGTCGGGCGGCTCGCCTCCGGCTGCGATGGCCGCTGCAGCGTCAAACCTTTGAAATACAGTTCGACGGTCGACTAGTGCAAAATCGCTGCATGAAGAGAAGAAATGTTCTTGCGGGTCCCTACCTCGACCGCGCCTCGTACCTGCGCGCCGATCCCGCTTGGTTCGCCGCTGCGTTGGCGGATCCGAAAAGCCGCGTGCTGGCAGTCTGGAACTCCCGCAGTCTGGTCACCGAGGGCGATGCACCGCGCGCAGCCTTTCTGGAACTCGAGCAACTGCCCGCGGCAAACCGCGGCGGGTCCGAATTGATCCTGCTCGGCCGCTTCGGAGCGCGCAGCATCTTCGTCCACGAATTCCTCGGCGCAGAAGCCCCGCCCGTCGCGTCCGGAACGCGCTTCGAGGATTTGCGCATGGTGGCCACGCTCCTGCCGTCCGAGGACGCTGGCCTGCTCAGCTACGCACGGGCCATGATTTTTTGGCGGCAGCGGCATCGATTCTGCGGAGTTTGCGGCGCAACCACCGACGCCGCCCGTGGCGGTCACGTTCGCGTCTGCACCAACCCGGTGTGCCGGCATGAGAACTTTCCGCGCATTGACCCGGCGATCATCGTGTTGATCACCAACGGCGAGCGCGCACTGCTCGGGCGGCAGCCAGGCTGGCCTACAGGGCGCTATTCCACCATTGCCGGATTCGTGGAACCCGGCGAGTCGCTCGAGGATGCCGTAGCCCGCGAGGTGTTCGAGGAGACCGGCGTCCAGGTAGACGCGATCGAGTATCACTCCTCGCAGCCCTGGCCTTTTCCATCGTCGTTGATGTTGGGGTTCACCGCGCATGCGGTGACGACCGACATCCACCTGCGCGACAACGAGTTGGAGGATGCACGCTGGTTCACGCGCGCGGAACTCGCCTGCGGCCATCCCAAGGTTCCCCCCAACCTGTCGATCTCGTTTCGCTTGATCGAGGACTGGTTCGACGCGGGCGGTGACCTGCGCTTGCGTGACATTCAGGAAACCGCGACCTGGCCGGCAACGCGCTGACGCTCAGCGCCGACGCGCGTCGGTCAGGGCGTGGCTGACGCACGTCGATAACGCACGTTGGCCGACGCGCGACGCTACCCGCGTTCCCAATGACCAGAACGCATGCGCCAGCCATCCCCTTGACGCACCCAGGTGTGACCCACCCAATGATACCCGGGGCGCGGCGCATGCCAATGGCCCGGAACCCACTCGTGGCGGCCGCCGACCCAATTCCAATACCCCGGAAACCACACGAACCCGGGTGCGGGTGCGACGCCGATCACTTCCTCGCGCGGCGGAGGCGGAGCGACCATGACCACTCCATCCACATCATGACCTTGATCCGGTTCCACGACGCAGCCACCGAGCGTCGCGCCCAAGATCATGCCGCACAGCCATCCGGAGCTGATCCATTTCTGACTCATTACCTAACCCTGTAGGCAAATCCCCAAGGCCGCGGGACGCCTGCGGGGCGCAGCGTCTGACGGCGCCTGAAGCATAGCGCCGCCAGGTGTGGACCACCACCGCTGGCGGTATTCGCGGCCTCTATAATGTGTCGTTGCGGCGGCGGCGGAACCGTTGCCGACTGTCGTTCTCCGGGGCGCCGTTCCTTGGCGGGTACGCGGCATCGAATTTGCCTTCATACATGTTCTCGTCCGCCCGGTGCAGCAACGCCGCGGCGTCCCCGCCATCACGCGGATAAAGAGACATACCCACCGAGGCACTCACGTGCTGCTCTTGGCCCGAGATCCAGTATGGCAATGCGATCCGCTCGGCCATACCCTCCGCGATCTGAACCAAGCAGCCCTCGTCGGGCAAACTGGGTAATACCACCACGAATTCGTCCCCACCGTAGCGGCAAACGATATCGCCGGTGCGCACGGTGGCCGACATACGCGCCGCAACGGTGGTCAGTATCCGATCTCCGGCCGCGTGCCCATGAAAGTCGTTGACGGCCTTGAAGCCGTTCAAGTCGATGAACAGCAATCCCACGTGCTGAAGCTGGCGCGCGGCGTCAGCGATTGCCGCATCGAGCAGCTCGCACATCCGGCGCCGGTTGTAGAGCCCCGTCAGGGCGTCGCGATCCGCCAACCGCAATGCCTCCGCCTCGCGCAACTGCAGGGCCGCGAGTTCGCGCCGTAAGCTGGCGTTGATCGAGCGCAAAGCCTTGAGTTCACGCTGGACTGAGTCAAAGGCGTCTGTCGGCTCAGTGCGGGTCTGCACGGCGCCCGTGCGCACCGAGCCCATGTGCACTACGCCCTTAGGCACGGCGCCTCCCGCCGCGGCGGTCGCGGCCGTGCCGTCCTGATTCGCGCCGGGCAAGGCTCCTCTTCGCAGCGCAGGAAGGGCGACCGCTGCGGCGCCTGAGTGCGAAAGCAGTTTGCTTCGTTGCTGAGCCATCGTGAATTCCTTGCGTGCCGCCATGGATAGTTTCGCTAAAATCGCAGACTTACCCGGTCAGGACACTCCTGATCACGCTGTCAGACTCTACCGACTAAATTGCGTTCCCTTGGAGCCTGTAAAGAGGCTCGCAGTCGCCCATTGGAGACAACATGTCCTACAGAATCGATCCCCCCATAGCCGTGAGCGCGGAGCGCACGCCCCGGCGATGACCATCTGGACGGCTTCGGCGCCGGCGTGGGCATGCTTCGACAGCTCTCTACCCCAGGTAGCGGGCCAGCCGCTGCCGGCCGCTTGATAGCGGCCCTCGCAGCCTGCGTGCCGGGCTGGCGAGCAGCCCTGTTATGCCGTCGATTCGCTACTCGCAAGCGGCGCCTCGGGCGCTGACACCGGCATCGCCGGCTGCGCATTGATGGGCTCGGGTGCGGGAGTCACGACGAGTTTGGGTTTCTTCGCAGCTGTCTTCTTCGGCGCAGCCTTGACGACCTTCTTCGCCACTTTCGTCTTGACGCTCTTCGTCTTCGTCTTCGTCTTGCCCTTCGACTTGAGCGCGACTTTGGTCGGGCGCTTGGCTTTCTTGGCGGCGCCCTTCTTGGCGGCTGTCTTCTTAGGTTTTGCCACTGGACGTTTCTTCGACTTGCTCTTCTTTGCCATGATCAATCATCTCCTAGAGATCGTTCGAACCCTCTGTGAGAGTAGCCCTGAAAAAGTCTGCTGTCATCTGTGCGTGGCGCTGGAGTCGCTGTCTTGTATTCAGTAGGCTCATCGAAGTGATTCCCACCGTACCCTTTCATCCGCTGAAGGAAGTCTGGCTAAGACCGCGACGCGTGTTTCGCGAACTCTCTCGGCTCCCGGTGGGAGCAACCGACTACGTGCTGGCCGCCGCCCAAGGCATCGGCAACTATTTGATGCTCTATCAGTCCCAGACGCCGGATTCGCACTTCAGCGTTTCCGACATCGTGCTCAACTCCGTTCGATTCGGTCCCATCGCTGGGGTCGCCGGTGTGTTCCTGTTCTCTTTGATCTATGGACGCCTTGGGGCCCGCATCGGCGGCCAATCGAAACGCAATCAACTGTTCCATGTTCTGGCATATGGCGGACTACCGGTGGTGGCGACACTCTTGCTGTGGACGGTGACGTTCCTGCTCGTGGGCGATGCAGCTTTCGCCGCTGCGCCCGCCATGGACGTCGATGGCTTTGTCTGGTTCATCGTGCGCATGCAATTCGCGGCCAGCCTGCTGCTGCTGTTCTGGAGCGTCGTGCTGCAGATCATGGGTTTCAGCGAAATCCTCGACCTCAGCGTGCGCAAGGCATTCGGCCTGTGGGTGCTCGGCCAGCTGCTCGGCGTGCTGGCCGCATTCTTCCTCGCGATACTGATCGCCATTCTTTTGCCCGGCGCGGTGCCGGGGCCGCCGTAGGAGCCTGCGCGCGAGCCGTGACGGCCCGCCTCCCTGTCAGGCCGGCAACACGCGCAGCAGAAACCGGCGAATGTCCGCGATCTCGGCCGGACAGACCGAATGCGGCATCGGGTAGTGATGCCACTCCACCGGATATCCATGGGTTTTCAAGAAATCCCGGCTCTTGATGCCAAGCGCCATCGGCACCACCGGGTCCGCCTGGCCATGCGCCATCAGAATGGGGGTGGAGTCGTTCGCCGCCGACCGTTCCGCCAGGAAGCTGTTCTCGCACGGTAGATAGGTCGATAGCGCCATCACCCCGGCAAGCTTGAACTCGAGCCGCGGCGTTACGTACAACGACACCGCTCCCCCCTGCGAAAAACCGGCAAGCACGATGCGCGTGGCGGGTATGGAGCGCGCCACTTCCCGCGCGATCAATTCACGTATTTGGCTCTCGGTCTGACGAAATCCCGCCACATCCTCGGCCGCACCACCCCCGATGCTCACGATGTCGTACCAGGCACGCATGCGCATGCCATTGTTCCAGGTCACAGGACGCACGGGCGCGTTCGGGAATACGAAGCGCCAAGCGCGAGTGCCCTGAGCCACCAATTCGGGCACGATCGGTTCGAAGTCATGCCCGTCGGCGCCCAGACCATGCAGCCAGATGATCGCCGCGTCAGGTGTAGGCGCGGTTTCCACTTCAATGGTTTCTAACATACCTAAGTACTCTACTAGACCCGCGCCCGGCGCGTCAGCCACCGTGGGCGGCGGGCGCTTGCACCGCGCCCGTTCGCACGGCGCCCGTTCGCACCGCGCCCGTCGACACTCACTTGACGCTATCATGCTTCCATGGCCGTCAAGCTCGAGGACTTGCGCCGCTACGCCGTCGCCCGCTCGCTGTTCAAGCCGACCACCCTGGGACGCGCCATCGCCAAGCTCGGGTTCGTGCAGGCGGACCCGATCCGCGCTCCGGCCCGCGCCCAAGATCTCACCCTCCGTCATCGTGTGGTGAATTACCGGGCGGGAGATCTCGAGCAGCACTATCCGAGGATGGCGCTCGATGAAGACTACTTCATCAACTATGGCTTCCTGCCCCGCACCCACCACGAATTGATGCACCCCCGGACCTTCCCGGACGAGTGGCCCCCTGACCGTACCGAGCATGCCGCTGCAGTACTCGCGTACATCGCCGCTCGCGGTTCGGTCCATCCACGCGAGGTGGATGCGCATTTTGCGCACGGCAAGACCACCAATTGGTTCGGCGGAGTGTCGAACGTGAGCACGCAACTGCTCGACGCCATGCATTACCGCGGCATGCTGCGGGTCGCGCGCCGCGACGGCGGCACACGGGTCTACTGCGTGCGCGCAGCGCCCCCTTGCGCGGACGGCACGGTCACGCCCGACGTCGACGCACGCATCGACGCGCTCGTGGACATCATCGTGCGCAAATACGCACCGCTGCCTGCCGCGACGTTGGGCAATCTGGTCCACCGACTCAAGGACGCCGCCCCCCAATGGGACACGCATCGGCGCGCCGCCCTCGCTCGCGCCAAGGCCAGGTTGGGCAAGGCCCGCGTGGCCGGCCACGACTGGTACTGGCCGGCCGGCGAACGGCCCGATTCGCGACGCTGGCAGCCGGACGATGAGGTTCGGCTGTTGACGCCCTTCGATCCCATCGCCTGGGACCGCCGCCGCTTCGAGATATTTTGGGAGTGGGCGTACCGATTCGAAGCCTACACGCCTGTCGCGAAGCGCAAGCTCGGCTATTACGCCCTGCCCCTGCTATGGCACGACCGCATGATCGGCTGGGGCAACCTAACCTTCGCCCAAGGCCGGCTGCAATCCACATTCGGCTTCATCGCCGGCAAAGCGCCCCGCTCGCGCACGTTCCGCCACGCGCTCGAGGCAGAGCTTGCCAGGATGAGTGCATTTCTCGCGGCAGAGCATTGACAAGCGCTGCATTTTTATGCAGCATGCGCGCAAATTTATGCAGTCACCTTCTTCCATTCCTCCCCTCGGAACCGATAGCGGCAACGCGGCAGCACGTCGCGGCATGCTTCTCAAGATCATCCGCGAGGGCAATATCCGGCGGCAAACCGAACTGGTGGCGGCGCTGCGCAAGTCCGGACACATCGCGACGCAGTCGAGCGTGAGCCGCGACCTGCGCGAGTTGGGGGTCGGCAAGATGGGCGATCGCTACGTGCTTCCCGAGGCGGGGGCGGTGCCGCCCAAGAACGATTTCTCGGCACTGAAGCAATTCGTCAGCGCGCGTCTGACGGCCGGAACCAACATCACGGTCTTGAAAACGACCGTGGGCTCGGCACAAAGTGTGGCCGTGGCGATCGACACCGCGCGCTGGCCGGAAGTCGTCGGCACCATATCCGGCGATGACACCATTTTCATCGCCACCGCCGGTGCGCAGGCGCAACGTAAACTGAGCGAACGCCTGCTCGCCATCTTCGGACGCTAAGATCCCATGTCATCTACTCCCGCCCAGGGCTCGGAGCCCATTCTGTTGGCATTCTCCGGCGGCCTCGACACCTCGTTCTGCGTGCCGTGGCTCAAGGCGACCTATCAAAGACCGGTCATCACCGTGACCGTGGACACCGGCGGCATCGATGCCGCCGCCGCGACCTCGCTCGCGCAGCGCTCGCGGCTGCTCGGCGCCGTGGCGCACCATCAAATCGACGCACGGCAGGCCTATTTCGATCAGGTGCTCAAGTTCTTGATCATGGGCAATGTGCGCCGCGGCAACCTCTACCCGCTGTGCGTGGGCGCCGAGCGCGTGCTGCAAGCCCAAACGATCGCGCAAATGGCCTTGTCGCTGCGCACCAAGATGGTGGCGCACGGCTGCACGGCCGCCGGCAACGATCAGGTGCGATTCGAGGTCGCGCTGCGCACCTTGGGCCCGGACCTCGAGATCATCGCACCGGTTCGCGACCGCGCCTTCAAGCGCCCGGAGCAGTTGCAGTACCTCGAGGAACACGGCTTGCCGATACCGCCTTTCGGCGGCGCGTACTCGGTCAACCGCGGTCTATGGGGCGTGACCATCGGCGGCAAGGAGACCTTGACCTCGCAGGGCAGCATTCCGGAGGAAGCGTGGGTGCTGTCCAAGGACGCCTTCGTGAACCCGCGCCCGGCGGCGCATCTCCGCGTGGGATTCGAACGGGGGATACCGACGAGCCTCGACGGCACGCCGATGCCGGCCGTGGAGGTCATCGAGAAGCTCGAGGGCGTGGCGGGTCCTTACGGCATCGGCCGCGGAATCCACCTCGGCGACACCGTGATCGGCACCAAGGGGCGCGTCGCGTTCGAGGCGCCGGCCGCGGAGGTGTTGCTCACCGCACATCGCGAACTGGAAAAGCTCGTGATGACGGGCAAGCAGCAGCGCATCAAGGAATTGGTCGCGCAGCCCTATGGCGATCTGGTGCACGAAGGTCAGCACTTGGATCCGGTGTGCCGGGACATCGAAGCGTTCCTGCTGTCTTCGCAGTCGCGGGTCAGCGGCGAAGTGCGCGTGGTGCTGCGTCCGGGTGCGATGTTCGTGGAGGGCGTTTCCTCGCCCTACTCGTTGATGGCGGCATCGAAGGGCGTGTATGGCGAGAGCGCCGGCGAGTGGACGCCGGCCGACGCGCTGGGCCATTCGAAAATGCTGGCGCTGACGGGCGTGTTCTACAAACGCGCGGGAGAAGGGCAATGACGGGCATGCGTAGCGTGGTGGTCGACAAGATCGCGTCGGTGACCCAGGCCTGCGGCCTGTCGCACGAGATCCGCATCTCCCCGGACATCCCCTGTGAGGAGGGACTGGCCGTTGTCGTCGAGATCCTGAACAGCAAGTCCACGTACAACACGCTGGAACTGACCAGCGGACGCATGGCGAAGGTGGTGCGCGGCGACATCGTGGTCGGCGCACTCGGTCATCGCAAGGCGCTGTTCGGCTACTCGGGACACATCCCCGACAAACTGGTGCCCGGCGATGTGATTCAGATGTTGAACATCGGCGGCGTGCTCGGTGTTTGCGACTCGGCCACACCGGACAAGGGCAAGCCGTTCGATTGCAAGGTGCTGGGAACCGCTTTGACCTTTCCCTTTCTCGGCGAACGCATCGGCGTGCCGGCCAGAGTCGGCTACAAGCAACTTCAATACGATGCACCGTTGGAGACTCGTGGTGTGCCGGTCGTGGCGCTCGCGGGCACCTGCATGGAGGCGGGAAAAACCGCCGCGGCGTCGGCCATCATCTCGCGTATGCGTCACCGCGGCCTGGTCGTGGATGCATTCAAGGCCACAGGCGTCTCGCTGCGCCGCGACATCATGGCGTTCGAAGACGCCGGTGCGCGGCGCACCATGCTGTTCACCGACTTAGGCATCGTCACGACCACGGCCAAGTGCGGACCGGCTTTGACGCGCACGATGCTCACGGAAATGGCATCCGGTCAGCCCGACGCCATCGTGTTCGAACTGGGGGACGGCCTGCTCGGCACGTACGGCGTGCAGGCCATTTTGCAGGAATCGGACATCAAGCGCGCACTCACCGCCGTGGTGCTGTCCGCCAACGATCCGGTGGCCGCCTGGGGCGGTGTCAAACTGCTGCGCGAGCGTTTCGGCATCGAGCCTTGTGCCGTGACGGGACCCGCCACCGACAATCAGGTGGGCGTGGAGATCATCCGCGAGCAGATGCAGGTGGAAGCCTTCAACGCGGTGAGCGCGCCGGCGCAACTCGGCGACTACATCATCGCCTCGCTCGGACTGCGCCACGTGCGCGACTCCAAGGTCGCGGCAGAATGACGGTGGCGGCCGATGAATGAAAACTCCAGCGCCGGGCACCCCGCCGCTCAGGCGGTCATCCTCGGCGGCACGGGATATGTCGCCGGCGAGTTGCTGCGCCTGCTCGCTGCGCATCCGCACATGAGCGTGGCCGCGATCCTCTCCGACAGCCAGCCGGGCACTCGCGTCGCCGATTCCTTTGCGCACCTGCGCGATGCCTACCCTGAACTCAACTTCTCCTCTTTCGAGCAAATCGAGGCGGTGCTGCAGCGTGACGCGGTGAGCGCGCTTTTTTCGGCCGCTCCGCACGGCGTCTCGGCGGGGCTGGTCGATCGCGCCTTGAGCGCCGCGGCTCGCGCGGGTAGACGA
>Ga0116231_10004025_pt1 | contig 30033 bp, 31 predicted proteins | sample S1TSphgellanicum_2_FD_89695 | JGI IMG/M metagenome (GOLD analysis project Ga0116231, IMG submission 89695) | Host-associated microbial communities from peat moss isolated from Minnesota, USA - S1T2_Fd - Sphagnum magellanicum MG | ecosystem: Host-associated > Plants > Peat moss > Unclassified... | reverse complement strand
GCCCGTGGCAAGTCCCAACACCCAAGGGTGTCCCGAATGCTAAACTAATCCGATTTGGTTGGTTTTGGATGCAGATTCACACGAGCTAAGCTAGTCCCTCTTCCTAGTCTAATCCCTGGGCTCCCAACTCGACCCTCTACCCCTTTTTAGAGTTGGAAGCTGCGAGCGTGCTACCAAGTCTCAACTTTCCGCAACTTGACTTTGTGAAACCCTCAAGTGGGTTTCACCCTGTGATTTGGGAGCGCGTCACATCATAACCCACTAGCATACATTTTGACTCCATCTTGTTCCTCTATATCTATCTAAGTGCACATTTACTAAACATCCAAACATCCTCAATCAAGTGGCCAAGTTGAGGTGTTATTCTATTGTAAACTTAATCAAAAGAAAACCCACCATTGGACCTTGAAGGGCTCTTGTTTACTAAATACACTATTGTGTCGATAGCTTTTGTCCACAAGTAAGATGGATACTTGTTAATCATATAGACATGCTCTTTATTCATTCCACAATTTTTTTGTTTTTTATTACACAACGCAATTATGATGGAAAGTATGGGTAGTTGTCATTTGTCTTTGTATGCCATGCGATTCACAATACAAATTAAGTTCAAATTTGAGAAATTCACCACCCTTACCTATCCTTAAAATTTTCATCTTCGACCTTTCACTATTTTCAATCAATTGTTTGAAAATTTTGAATTTTTGAAATATGCCACCTTTTGTTGGAAGGAAATAACTCCATGATTACAACTAAAGTTGTTTGTGAATGTGACAAAATACATGACAAGAAAAGGGGTGTTTTACAACTAGCCTTGTGATTCAATTTTTGAGTTGCAAAGGACACTTGTAATTCACTATATTTATATGTTGTGAATGTTAACGAACAAGTTGTATGAGTCATGGAGTTGTAATTCATGGTATATATGGTGTAACTCATTGCAACTTAATTGTAATTCAATCAAAACAAATCATTTTCAACTACTATGCAACTCCATTATAATTGTACCCATGATGTCATGTTAACATCATTGATTGTCATCTGTCAATTAAAATTTGACACTTGACACTATGAAGATTTTTTGACATAAAAATTATTTTACTTTCAACATATTGATCTCCATCATTAATTATGATTATTAATAATGATCCAAAATTGTGACATGTGGCATAATAATTTTTCTGCCACATGGCATATTAATTATATTTTAGAATAAATAAATAAATAAAAATATTTATTTTAGTAACTAAGTAGGTCGTACATAACCATAGGTTGGTAGGTCTTAAGACCTACATACCTACATATTTACCTAGGACCTACTTACCTACCTATGTAAATAGGTAGGTAGAAAAATTAAAAAATAATCATGAAATTTTATTTTTTATTTTATGTTTTGCCTTTTGGGTAAACTTTTTTGAATTCATGCCAAAATGACATTCATATTTTAATGTGAGAATATGAGAAAAAATGAAAATTTTCTTTATATAGTTTGTAATATAGGATTCGAAGACAAAACATATGGGTTAAATCTTTTAATTGTTCCTTTTAAGTTGTAACTATAACATTCAAGCATTTATGGCAAGCCAGATCCAAGGAGAAGGCTCCATTATTTTTTATGTTCAACCAAAATTTGAACCCCTTTTATTTGCACCTTTGGGGCACTAAAAATCATCAAAAATGGAATATAATTGAAAAAGTTATGGCCCCCCAAAGTAGAGGGGGTCAAAAATTCAAAAAAAAACACAACACTAAATTATGCTACTAAGGCTAGTTCCCAACACTATTACAAAATGTTGGTGCAGTTCACTAATCCTCATTCACTTGACCAATAAATTCACTACTTCTTCATTAGTCCCCGTCCATTAGAACCAGGGAATTCACTCAAAATCTAGTGAAATCAATTGGCATACAAGGACAACTTTTGTTGTAGTGTAAACACCTAAAAATATCCTTGCATATTGCTTTAATTATATTATAATTCAAATATGATTTGTAAAACATTAAATGGTGCTCTTATAACGTTTTTAAATGAATAAGAAATAAGAAAGTTATGATCTTTGAAGTAGGAAGGGTCCAAAGAGGGAAAAAAAGGAAAAAATGTGTTTTGTAAGTTGGAAAGTTTATTTATCTTCCTATTGTTTTTTCATTATTCCTTTTCCTCTACATTTCAAATATGATTTTTAAAACTTAAGGTAATGTTTCCATAACATTTTAAATCATTCAAAATGAAACACATTTAATGAAGATATAAATAATTGACGAATATGTATATTTATTAAGTTATAAGTAGTTGTATTATAATCATAACATAGTTGAATAATAATACTTTAGTAGTGGCGCACTAGTGGATAGGCTAATTATATCATTGAGAATCATAATAAAAAAATTAATTGTAAATGTGTTCCATAATGGGTGGTGGAAATGTGGACATGTGGCATGATTGCATGTATGTACATTGTACCTAATTATGACATAATTGTTGTTTCAATGGCACATTTACAACAATTTTAAAATAGTTGCCACATGCAATTATAATGTAATTCTTGAAAAAGTTAAACATGGATTACATATGTATGTACGATGTGTATAAATTATTATATAGAAGACCCATTTTTAATTCACTTGCAACTATAATACAACTAACGAAATTTCTATTCTGATAATTTATTTATTAATATGTGTGAAGAAAAGTCAATGGAATCAATGGCATGCCTTTTGATCTTCTTAACTGTGACAATATTTGTAAACCCTGAAAAATGAAGATGTCAATGGAATCTATGCCATAAATCGATTTCCATAGTTATAGTTTTAAGCATCAAAACAACAAATTGAGGTTTTGTAGTCAAGAGTTTGTATAATCCATTAATAAGATCCTTTATGCCCTTAGCTAGGACCTTGTAAGGTTGTTTGGCTACTATGATTCAACAACAATTTTGCCCAAAAATCACCAAACATCTTTTATTTGTTATAATACCAATTAAAAACAATTTTTTGGTCACATTAAGGACATATATAACATCATTCACATGTTTTATTTCTCCTTTGTGATTAGAAAGGATAACATTTCCTTTCCCATGAATTTTGTGAAAATGGCCTCTTGTAAATTTAATGATAGGAAATCTTATTAGCTATTTAATTTCCTAAAAACTTCTAACATCTTTAGTAACATGGGTTGTTGCATTTGAATCAAGGTATTAACCTTCATCAAAATCCTCTAATTTCATTAGAAGGATTTTTGCATCCAGGACCACCTTATTGAAATCATGAAGATTTTCAATGATGATAACCATTATTGATGTTTCAAAGATATTCAAAAGCAACTTCTTTTCATTTTTTGGTCCAACATCAGATTTGATCTTTTGTTCTTTTTGAATTATGTTAACCATTTGACATGGCTGTTAATTTTGAACATGTCCTTGTTGTTGTGGTTGTAACAAATGTCCATTATTTTATATGTAAGGACAATTCTTCACCTAGTGGCTGAGTTCATGCAGTTGTTGCATTTGCAAAGTTTGTGACGTCGACATATTGTTGGTGGTTCTTGATGTTTATTTGACACATGCATCTCATTGCCACGATTTGATTCATCATTTGTTGACTACAACCACCAGCTTGATTCTAATTTTTGTTGTTATTACTTAGATTTTGCCTTGTTTGGAAAAATAAAGCCTCATCATCTCTTTGCTTTCCAAACTTCACTTCCCTTCTTTGTTTTTCCAAAAATAACTTTCCTACAAGTTTCTCAAAAGATGGAAATTTGTTTTGAATTGTCATAAATTGTATGAAGTTTTCAAAATGTGCAAATAGTGCATTCATGACAATGTGAACAATCATCAAATCTTGAATTATTTCACCAATTGCTATAAGTTGTGTCACAACCTCTTTCGTTCCTTTAATGAATTATGTGACACGAGTGTTATCCTCCATTTGCATGGAGTGTAACTTGTTGATCAAGAAGAGCGCTTTTGCAACATTTTGAATCTCAAAAAAATTCTGTAAAATGTTCCAACATTAGTTCGGTTATTTAACATTTGTAATGTGAATTATGATTTCATCATGAACAAACATGATGAATATGGCCAAAGTTTTATACTTTTGATTTTGATGCACTTCATCATCTCCAACTATTGAGTGATTCGTTGTTTTGTCTTCAGCTTTTGAGTCCATCACAATTTGTTCAATCATTAGTGTTGATAAAGTGCGTGCGATTACAATTGTTACACATGTCCTTTTATATATATAGACAAGATCCCATAATCATTCCTTTTTTAACAAGGTCTTGATTTTGACTTTCCAAACTCCATAGTTAGATGTTCCTTTGAGTTTGTTACTTTCAAAAAATTTGAAAGATTGTTTTTCAACCCTTGTGGATGAAATGAGTGTAGATTAGTTGCACTTTCCTTAGCTCTCATTTTTTAACACTTTTCTTTCACTTAAATATCTTTGTTACTCAAAATTTGATTTATTTTCTCATGGGCCATTTTACATGATGAATATAATATCAAAGTTCACATGGGCTAAACTAATCTTCTTGTGGGAACACAAAAAATCAAATAGCAAAGGTCACTTGGGCTGAACTATTCCTCTTGTGAGACCTTCAACATATAATCCTACCTAATTCATTCGATTTTTCTTAGTATTTGCTCTGATACCATGTAAACAATGATAATTTCACAAGTATAAATGTTTTAGATTAGAGAATCAAAGTGACAACATATGATGGAACCTACAAATATTCTTATTCATGTATATAATTAAATGCATGGTGGTTACATACACAATGATGATGAAGACAATGATACTAAAAATAAAATTGGTGGAAATGTAAAAATCAACCAACACCTCATTTTTTAATGATCTTCATGTAATTCACAATGACCTTTTTTTAATCCTTCTGGCTTTTTATTTCAAAATCTTTCTATAGAATTGCAAGTTGCAGGTACCTAATTAAAAATGTCTTATGGGTCAAGTATGGGGTCAAGCGTGTGTCTATGTTGCTAACATATTTTTCATAGAAATTTTCTAATACACATCCTATAATAAATCAAGAAAGGAGTGCAATTATTTATTAAGTTAAATTCTTTAAAAACTTCAATACTTGCCCCCCAAAAAAAAACAAATGAAAATGATACATAGTAATGAAAAACTACAATGATCCTCACCTACATCTGCACATAATCAAACATAAAAAAATAAACAAGAAATACGAAAAAAAGTAAAAGTGCAAAAGAAGTACTTTAGAAGCCCATAATGCAAAGACTTCCACTAATGTAACTACACAACAACAACAAAGGTTGTCACATTTAAAATTTCAAAAAAAAGCTGTTGATGTGAATGCAAAAAGATGTAAAAGCCTTTACAATAAAAATTTCAACAAACACACTAAAGTGAAAAACACAAAGAACACAAATCATAAACATCAAAAGAGGATGAAATGTGGAAACAAAATGGAGAATGTAACAACACAAAGACACATAAAATTCATCTAGCAAGAATCGTAACAAGCACATTGAAACAAAAAATCACAAAAAAACACAAAGCAAGCATGCAAGAGATGAAATGTAAAATGTAACAACAATGCAAACATAATTACATGCTCACTTGCCAAGTAGGATGTGTAGACATGCACAAAAACAAAGAATGATGGAGGCACACATCTATAATTGAAGCATAGGTGAAGTGTCAGTGTAGAGATCCTTCTAGATTTTTGGTTGTGTTCCAAGGCCGGTAGAGAAAGGGTCTACATGGAGACCCTTCTCCTATACCAAAGGAGTTTCACAACATTTAACTGCAACACTACATCTTGAAAGAAATACTGTGTAGGCCATTTCACTGCTGCCGTTGGGCACGCTTTTAGGGCCGCATGGCGCATGACCGGTGGTTCCCGGTTTTCTTAGGTCTCCTGAGTCCTGACTGGTCTTCCGCTTGTGTGGGATGACCGGTGGTTCCCGGCTTCCATAGCTTTTGTCATCGGTCTTCCGCGTGTCACTCATTGGCAAGGGGTTACGAACAGCTGCGTACCTAAGACGGGTGATCGTGTCGTGACCATGGTTAGAACCTAACCTGTCTTCGCGCGGGCGGGCCGGCGGGCGACGCATGGTAAGGAATGGAACGAGGCCACATTCCTCTGCACTGCGTTCCCCCCCTGTCTCTTCTGTTGCAACAGCGAGATCCATTGCCTTCCCGTGCGCATCAACCGGGACTGGATCGCAAGGAAATGCTTATGTATTAGAGATTTCTTCAGAATAGCTGCGTGAAAGTGAAGAGTTTAGTGAAGATTTTGAAGAGGATTTGGTTGTTGTTGTTGTTGCTTTTTGTGTGCTGTTCGTGGTTTGAGTTGGAAGGACTGAGGGTAATGACAGTACATGGCTGATTGATCTTTTTGAGAGAGAGAGAGAGATCTGTGCGTGGATATTGTTTTTTGGGAGATTTGTGGCGGTGCGGTATAGTAGGGTTTTGACGGACAGTTAGGGGTTAGGATCGTTAGAGGTGGGGGAAGACTGGAGAAGCATGATAGAATTCAGTTAGAGAATGTGATACAAGTATGAAGGTGTGTAAGACTCGGCTGAACACATGAACGCGGGGATCCATTCGCAGCAGCATGGATCACGGAGAGCCATCGGGAAGTTGTAAGCCGCAGCAGGGTGAGGAGGAGCAATGGCGCGACACCTTTTCCTATTTTCTGGTGGACGCCGCCGCCTGGAATATGAGGCCCAGCATCTCTTTAGGTACTATCTCTCACGGAGCAATTGGGGGCTAGTCCTCAGCACGCTGTCCTCAAACCCTAGATTTTCCATCAATACAAACTCTCCAAGATCCGCTTGGGAATGAGCATATGCAGGTCTTTAGATCTGTGAGAGATTTGCTGCCATTTCGGAAGCACATGATATCCACAAAGTTGGGCTGTCAAGGATCTGTCCATAAGCATCAGAAGTCCTGAAGAGAAATCAGATATAGGAGACGAACTATGGTACTGTTTCAGGTATTCAAGAATGGAAGGGAGTGAAGTATACATGGAAGATGGTTTGAAGGTTGGAAGATGGTTCTTGAACTTCTTCTCTGTCCATAACAGCAGCTTAGCCAATTAGGGTTTACATGCTTTCAGTAAACAAGGAATCGGTGCATTCAGTTTCAGAGGAACTTCTTAAATTGAATGATCAGTTCTTGACCAGAACGAATCTGGTGAATGATATGATTGTTCAAAAGTGCTCTTGATTCCTTTTCTATTTTTTTCTGAAGGACACAGAAAGAATGTATGAAGATCCATTCGGTCCTCATTCTTTGCCTGGATGCATTGTGAACTATATAGTCTGAATGTGTTGTGAAATATGCTAGCCAACAGCATGACTTAATCTTCCAGTAGCTTCCCAAAATATGACAGAAACTGAGGATGCAGATTTGTGTATAGTAGTTTGCCCTAGATTTCTGGCAGATTATAATGCACTTATCTACACCCACTGTTGAGAGTGATGAAGTCAGTGGGCACATGTGAGAGTTTGTTGCTGCTAGATGCATGATGAAGGTGATGGTCTCATACTTTGTGAGTGACACTCATAAGGTTACGAACAGACTCATTCTTGTTCTACATTTGGGTTCTTGTTGTAAGTTTGGTTTTGCTGGAATTGACAGAATGTTTACATTCAAAGCATTATTGTGGAGTTTGCTCTGCAATCTCACGGATATGTTAGAAGCCCTCTGTTGTGCCTTGCTCCTTTCTGCATATTCAAATCTTTGGCACCTCTCTCAATTTAAAGACATAACCTGTTGTTTATCTGAGTGCATTGCAGACATGATGTCAAGGAACTTTACCAGGTAGCACATGCCAATGTTGGAGCACAAGCATCACGTCATTTTGTCTGCAGTGGACTCAAAGAGATTCCAAACAGAGATTTTACCTCTCTTTCAAATAGCATAAGAGGTAGCTCATGCAAGTCAAGTGCATTGACAAGAGTCAAATTGAATGGGGTTTCTAAGGCCACGTCTGTCCACATTAGAGCTTGTGTACACCGCTCAAGCTCAATCAGCAGCGAGACACCAATCATGGGGATTCTTGGAACTGCAAGCAGCAGAGTAGGAGATCTATGGTATGGTATCTTCTTCAGAGGTTTATTGGAGCTCAGAAGAGAGTTTCTTCAGGATGTTGAGCAGGTCCTGAAGTTAACAGGCAAATCTGTGGCTGGTGTGAGGGCAGATGTGCGATCCCATGGACAGGTGGCTTGGCAAATGCTCTCTCATGGCTATCTATTACCTCCAATTGTCAAAATTGTGACTGCAGCAAGTTTTGCGTGTACTCGCTGTCAAGTGGTGCCCCGTATCTTTGCTTTGATTGTTGGGGAGTTTACTTTGGCATATCACGGCAATGCAGAAGCAGAGCAGCTTCAAATTCCTTCTCCACACACACAAGCACCACATCATGCTGATTATTTTGTCTCACTGATTGTGTCACTTTTTGAGGGCTCAACCTTGCTATGGCGGGTACTGTATTTGGCAGTGCTCTTTTCTCCTGCGGTTCTACTTGCTCCTTTTGCAGATTTATGGGGAGGGAAGTACCGAAAAAATTGGTTACACCTGCTGCACTTATCCTTGGAGCAGGCAGGGGCTGCATTTATCAAGTGGGGTCAGTGGGCAGCCACACGACCTGACCTTTTTCCAAGAGATCTTTGCTCTGAGCTCTCAAAGCTACACAGCAAGGCACCATCACACAATTTTGGTCAAACTCGGCGGACAGTTGAAGGTGCTTTTGGTCGAAAACTTCATGAAATTTTTGAGGATTTTGAGGAAGAGCCTGTTGCTTCTGGGAGCATAGCCCAGGTCCATCGAGCAGTTTTGCGATTTCGATACCCAGGCCAGAAATCCAAACCCATGGTGGTTGCTGTTAAAGTGCGGCATCCTGGAGTTGGTGAAGTGATCCGAAGAGATTTTACCATTATTAGTTGGATCGCAAATGTTTGTGGATTTTTCCCTGGCCTGCGGTGGCTTCGACTCCATGAGAGTGTCCAACAATTTGCATCATTCATGTTAACACAGGTATGCCAAGCAAATTTCTATGGGTTTTGTTTCAAAGAAAAACACTTTTTGTATTATCTGCATGCATGCTTCTGTGAGGTGTGCAAGGTCTGGTGACTCTTCATTATTTATAGGTGGCATTAAATGGAATTACTTCATGTTGAAACCCAGTTAAGAGTTGTTTTTTCTTGTGGATATTATTGCTCAGTGCACTGATATGATCTGCGTTGAATGTAGCTCATGGGCATATACTGTACATGCATCTATAAATATGCTGGCCTTGAATCCCCAACGTGGTTTTCAGTTATGTTGTGTCTTCATTAAGCAAGTTCCTGGGGCTTCACAGGTTGATCTTTCAAGGGAGGCTGCCCACCTGAGTCGTTTCATTTACAATTTCCGGAGATGGAAGGATGTCTCATTTCCAAAGCCTCTGTACCCTTTGGTACACCCTGCTGTTTTAGTGGAAAGTTATGAACAAGGGGAGAGTGTGGCACGCTTTGTTGACAGACCTGGCAAGACCCGTCTCAACAGTGAACTTGCTTCAATTGGCACAAACACTTTACTGAAGATGATGCTGGTACATTTTTGCACATGTTTTCATGCCTTTAAACATCATAGTGCAGAGCCCAAACTGACTCTTATTGTTCTATGTCTCTTGTTTGGATGCCACTTGCAGTGCCTTTCAGCAGTGCTTGTAAGGGGTATTGACTGTGTAGGGTGAAGGGTCAGACTCTTACTGAAGAAGCTTGTTCTTTGGTTACTGAAGAAGCTTGTTCTTTGGTTACTGAAGAAGCCTGAGCTTGGTCTTTGCTGCATGGCATCTATATAACTGCTGTGGCAAGGCTTGAATCTGACAAGTACTAGAAGATAACTCTACCTGAGCTTTAGCAAGGACATGACTTTGGAGGTTCTGGGTGCATGATGATCAACTGCCTTACAAGCACTTGTATTGCGCATGTGTCAGGTTGACAACTTTGTTCATGCAGATTTGCATCCAGGCAACATCCTGGTGCGCATGGAACCTGGCAATCCAGCACCAAACAAACAAATGTTCCGCTCTCACCCACATGTAGTGTTACTAGATGTGGGCATGACAGCAGAGCTTTCCCAGCGTGACAGATACACTCTTCTAAATTTTTTCAAAGCTTTGGCTGTGAGGGATGGCCGTGAGGCAGCAAAATGTACCCTCAGATTTTCTCAAGCCCAGGGCTGCCCCAACCCAGCAGCTTTCATTGATGTGAGTTGTCCTGTTACTATCATCACTGTCACAACATGTAGCAGCAAGATTTGGAGTTGGTGGCAATCTCCAACAGTACTGTTCTGTAATTAACAAATTGACTTTTTCTGGTGGAATGTCTTATGTTTGGGACATGTAGGAGATGGCAAAGAAATTTTTCCTTAGACTTATGTTGCCATAGTATTGACTGTATGATTGTTTCTATGAAAGCTCAGAGTTACATTGTTGCTGTAGTATTCAACTCTGAGGATTGGATTACTGCCATTCTTTAGCTGGGTGTTGTGTTGGTTTCTAGATGGGTCGTTATCTGGAAGTCCTTCTTTGGCTTTGAGGAAAAGTTTTAACCGTGTTTTGGCTTTCTTAATTGTGAGTATGTAGTTTTCTTGATTCTCATGAGATCTGTTTTTTCTACTCACTTTAGCTGGTGTGCTGCATTAAAGCAGTGAGCAGCTGGGCCCTTAAAGTTTTATGTTCAGTGACCAGAAGTCCCCTCCAGCTACCTTGTATTCAGTGATAAGATGGTTCTGTTTTATTCAGCGTTGATCTTTTTCTAAAGTCAATGTTCCTTTCCAGACATTGTCTTCTTTTTTGTGTTCTTCTTTCCTCCCTTTGTTTCTTGTGTTTCTAGAGTCTTGTAAGTGGGGAGCTTTTTGAAGCCTACTTGGTCCTCATTTGTCTTTCCCTTTCTGTCTGTATTTTGGTTGTCTTTCTTCCTATTGTGCAGTACTCTTTGGTTTTTCTACATGTTTTCTCATTCTGTGGTGTAATGTGTCAGCCAATATCATGGCTGAGTCTTCCCATTCTTCTGTAATTGTGAGAGACTGGAATTACAACATGAACTCAGTATGCAGGCGTAGTGGTTACACTGGCATATACCCATTGTAGGGAGCTGATGAAGTCAGTGGGCAAGTTGTGATGGATAACTTGATATCATGTTTGGTCCCTGGACAAGCGAGAGACTTTCACTTTTCTTCATACTGCTAGTTTTATTGTTCTTTGTTGTAGTGAAACTCAGTATGTAGGCTAGTGTTTACATTGGCCTTTACCCACTGTATGGAGCTGATGAAGTCAGTGGGGAATTTGTGACAGAGCAGTCATTATCATATGTGTTACTGTTCATGGTCCCTGAACAGGTGGAGACTGGCACTGTTTTTCATATTGCAAGCGTGTTTATTTTGGTTTTATTTCCTTGTTTGGTATTTGTTTTATGGTCCTTTGTTCTCAATTTTTTCTATCCTTCTCTGGAAATTTCTGTAACTTAATGAAGAAGTGTTAACCTTGTTTTGCCTTAATCATGAGAATGGAGATTTCTTGACTCTTATGAGAGATATTCTTTGTTTTAGTTCTACCCTTCTGTGTTTTTCTTCTTCCCTATTCTTCAGTCCTTGTCTGGAAGTCTTTCTTTGACTTCAAGGAGAAGATTTAACTTTGTTCTGGCTTTCTTAGTCATGAATATGGAGATTTTTTGATTCTCATGTTTCTGGTTGGGTGGTGATCATGCAGGATGTAGACCAGGTATTTCGGTATTGGAAGGCATTGGGAGATTCAATACAACCTGGGCAGTGCATGCAGGAGCTGCTGGAGCGGGTGCGGCGCCACAAAGTTAACATTGATGGTGATGTGTGTACTGTCATGGTGACCACCCTTGTTCTTGAGGTAAAACTTTACCTCCTTGTTCTGTTGGGCATTAGTGCACTGTCATAAATTTGGGGAGGTTTGCTCTTCCCCAAACTTTGCAGAACTTTGCATAGACCATTTGGAGATGTGCATAATCAAAATAATTGAAGTTGTGTTTTGGTGCAGGGATGGCAACGCAAATTGGATCCAGAACTCAACTTTGTGCAAACTCTCAACAACTTGCTCTTCAAAGCTGACTGGCAGAGGTCTCTTTCTTATATGATTAATGGGCTCATGGCTCCTTGATCTACCAATGTGAATCTTAGAAATATCAATTGCTCTGAGATATGTAACTGGTGAAGTAAAAATTATGGGCCATATGGTATTTGGAGATTGATGGTTGTCATTGACTGCATGGTTTGTTCCATGATAAGTGATTTCCAATGTTTTAGATCATTTCATTTCTGAATCAGATGCAGGTTTACTCTACTATGGTGCTGTCAACTCTGGTACCCAAGTGAGTTGAGTACCTCCACAATTTGAGAAATCTTCTGGTTCCATGAGTAACACTCCCCTAAATTATTGAAACAATATCCCCCATCCCTGAGTTCAAATACATGATACGGAGCTCAAACAAATTGGCAATCATGCACAAGAGGATTTAGCCAAATTTGGCTAGAGGTTAGAGGGGAAGTAGAAAAATTCAGGATTAGTCCCATAATTTGGTGAATTATAAAATGCCAAACAACTTGGGCCCACGTTTCCCCCCAAAAAACCCTTTGTAACTTTTGCATCTTCATTTTTTTTTCTCACCAAGTTGCAAAACTTGCCCCCCCCAAAAAAATACTAATTGGGAATGATGATTTTTTTTTTGGTGCCCTCTTTTTGTTGTACAACTTGAGAATGTTTTAATCATTAATTTATGTAAATCATTTTCATAAGGTAGTTGTAGGTTTTGAATTCATATTCCATTACTCTTGATGCATATTCAATTTTTGTTTACATTTTAATACTTGAGCTATTCATGTAAAATGTTGTGTTTGAAAGAAGGGGTTTGTTTCCACATATGTGAATGCAACCCATCCCCATCCCCATCCAACTAGAATAGGCGAAGTGATGGAAATTTTGGTGGTAAAATTTTGCACTTTGGAAAATTCAGAATTTGCATGATATTTTCCATACATGGGTTTTGGGAATTAGAATTTTTAAAGTTGATATCATTGTAAAAATAAGACATTATCGTAATGTGGAGAAGTTTTGGGACCTTGTGAACACACTGCAAAAATCAAATATCATGGTAATGTGAAAGTGTATGGGATGCACCTTGAAACCAATATAAATTAAAACCATAAAGTATCATTATTTGTATTACTTGAAAGGATGCCATGTTAACAACTTAAAAATTATTGTCTATGGGCTTTGATGTTTATTGTGAAAGTTGGGGGAAAAAGGATATATTAAATTTAACATGTTCAATGATGGATTTTCACACAATGTTTCTTTTCATTGAATCCAATATTTTAAATATTAGAACAATTCCCCCAATGTGTGATTAAAAAAAAATCTTAACCTTGGTGGAATGGCATTAGTTATATGAATATAAATGAAGACTCAACTTTAAAAATAGTGTAACTTTCAAGCTTCAAATTTTGGACTTGGTAAGGTAAAAAGGATTACCCAAACTTTACGAAACCATATTAATTTTATTGAATTTTTTTTCACCTTTGAAATATAGCTCTTGAAAACAATTATTGTAGGTTTTTGGTTAAATTGATGGATATCAATTTGACAAATTATCATTGAAAAGAATGTCATGTTCTCCATTTCATTGTGAAGGCCAACACAACCAATTATGTTGTGGCCCAAACCTTGAATTTAGGCTCTTTAAAGACGAATTAGGCTAAACAGCCTTTTGAAACGTGGTGAGGGTAAAAAAAAAGACTTAGACGAAAACTAATGTATGGGTGAATGTGCCCATACCTTTAAAGCAAGTGTTTGAAAGGTAATGGGAGGCACCCAAGGGACTACAAATGTGAATTCACACCGAAAATGTCAAATGAAATCTCCTTTGAATCAATGATCGTTATCATTGGAAATAGATCAAAATTAATTGTAAAATGTTGGGTTCACATGTTTAAATAAAAATAATTCTTGAAAGTTATGAGGGCTTGAAAGGTTTGAACAAAATTGTTGAAAGAATATTGATCATTTAGAAAGGCAATTCATGTTCAATTGAAAATCTAAAGAACTTAATGAAGGCTAAGTACAAGGAAATGGTTTTGCATGTTCTAGTTGGGTATGTTTCGTAGGAGTTACCAAGCTCCAAAATCATGGGATACCAAAATGCCCTTTTAATCCTGATAGTGAGAGGTGTGTGAAAATCAAAAGGAAAAGCCTTTGAAGATTCAAAGTTGCTTCCCACTTTGGAGAGTTGGGATTCTTGTAGAATTTTGATTTTATAAATGAGGTTTGAAACATGTTTGACTGAATGATTCTATAGATCATTGAAAATTCTCAATGAGAGTTATAACATAATAATCTAACTTTGCCAAAAAGAAATTCTTGAAAGTTACAAGGGGTTTAATGAAATGTTTGTATTTTCAATTTTGTGATGTTGTGATACAAGTAGAAATCTATTAAAATTTATTTATATCTTGGCTACTTGCTTGAACGATATGTTGAAACATGGTGATTTTAAAGATTTTTTTTCAATTTTAAAAGGGAATATTTGATAGATTGTTTTTGGAAAAAAATCAAATGGTGAAAATTTGCTAGAAAAAAACCTTATTTCAAGGGTTGAAACAAAAATTGTTCAAATGACTCCCAACCATTTGGAGGGCAATTTTTAAAACCCAACTCATATCCAATTAAAATCTTGATATAAGAGACAATTGTAAAATGAAGGAAACACATCGATGGCCATTGAAGGGGGGTGAGATTTATTTTTAAATAGTAAAAAAAGTAGATTGCACTTAATTGGGGAGTGAAACTTTAATCATCACAAAAATTTAGTGTAATTTGAGTTTCACCACATCTTTCTTTTTTTCATAAGAATATGTTATGCTTAAGTTATCATAATTATTTCAAATCTTGTGCATTAGATACTGTGGTATGGAGTTTCATCCTTAATTTGATGTTCATTCACTTTGCAAATAGCGAGGTGTGAAGTTGACATGGGGAGTATGAGATGAAAGGAGGGCCCAAAAGTAGGGTTACTTTCTAGATTTCTTTATAATATTGAAAAACTTTTGATGAGAACTACAAAACAATGTGCTCATATGCTAAAATAAACGTTTCTAGGAAGTTATGAAGTTCAAAGTTGTGAGACAACAAAATGTCTCAATTTTGAAAAAAAGGCTTGGGAGGTTTTGGGGAAATGCCATTGGGACGTAGTTTCCATGTTAAAACAATAATATAGTATAAGGAGAATAATGTTTTCCATAGGAGTTAATTGGGTTGTGGGGGAGTTTGTGTCAACTCATGATGAGTTCATGATTCACTTTCGACTCAAAAGCATTAATCCTCCCCTTTGCCTATATGTGTAGATGATGTGAGAATAAAATATGTGTGAAGCATGTTGTTTTGTCTTAGTCATCTTGAAGCCCTTGCACCTATGGCTTAGTCACGAGGATCAAAGGATTATGCCTTAGGTTTGCAAAATCTTGTTATTATAAAATTAATAGTTACAACTAATGTTATTTGATAATCCTAAAGGTGTGTTAATAAGTGCAAAATCTAATGTAGGCTCCAATTACACTAAATTTCCAACTTTTTTTTTTTCTTTTTTTGGGTGTACATAATAAAAGGTGTTTAAGTTTAAAGAAGAATTATGCCATGCATTCTAGAACTCCCAAGAACTTTCATTACTTTGTGTTAGCTTTAGAAGTTTGCATCTTCGTTCTTTGTAAATGAGTTGGGAAAATATGGTAGTTTATTAAGGTTTGCTTTCTAGTTGTAGGGAACTATTAGAAAGAAAGTGTAAATATGTTTCACAGAAGAAGAAGGAGGAGAGGACAAATGCGAAGACCAATAGAAGATGATTTAGAAATTGTGAAGGTGTGGTTAATTTTTTCTTTTTCATAGTGATCGATTAGAGACTTGTAGAGCAATTAAATAAACGTGATGAGAAAGAGGTTATTATTGTTTAGAATATTTAGTACATAAACAAAATTTGTGTTGCTAATTATTTATCTTCATTGTAATCTGAAATTGTTAAATTTTTCATGTTTATGGAATGGAAATCAGATCATTATGTCAAAGCATGCTCCATTCTTTGCTTTTTGTAATCTAGTTTGTACATATTACTAATTTGCTATTGTCAATTTTCTAGTCTTGTTGATGAATCTTTCCAAAAGTTTGTACATGCAGGTAATGTTTGTTTTGTAAAATGTTTTTTACAAGTTGGTATTTCATTGAAGAATTAACCCAATGTTGAAAACTTTTCAATTATTATAGGTTTCAATTTTTGAATAGATCAAGCTTTCTGAATATGTTTCAAATTCACACCAAATGTTTTTAATAAGTTGGTATTTCATTGAAAAATTAACCCAATGTTGAATATTTTCCAATTCTTTTGGGTTTCAATTTTTGAATAGATCAAGCTTTTTGAATATGTTTCAAATCCATACCACAATGTACAACATACATAAAATAATTACATTAATAGAAAAATCATCAAAAGCTATAATTATGTATTTCAAATGGTCTTGTAATATTAATTCTTGTGGTAGACCTATATTGTTCTTGCAATTTGAAGATTCATGCTCACATTTGTTACATTCATGATACTTAGTTTTCACCTTAGGAATAACATCATTAATTGGTAAAATTTCCTTTGCCATTCATAATAAAGATAAAAATGATCCATCATTTTAAGTCTCATTAATAGTCAATGAAGAAAAAAAAAGGTTTAAGTGGTTGGATTGATTGGGGTGAACAATTCTTTTTTGGTTGGAAAGTTTCATTTGATCCCATATTGTGCACTACTAACATATCTTTGATTGCACAATTTTTGGTATCATAATTGTAAGTTGCTTTCATTCTTAGAAAAGTTAGGTAATTATATAATTTTCAAAGAAATTGAAATGTTTCGAAAATATTTTGTTCATTGAGGTCTTTAGTTTCCAAGAGGTCTTGGAAGGACTATCATTAACATTTGTATGACAAAACAAATCATTTTGCTATACTTTATGAGGAATAATTCAATGTGAACTTTACAGTAATTTTTATGAGGAGTAATTTACAATATTTACATTGGGAAGTGGCATTATTTTGATCACATTCATAAAAAAATTAGTAAATTGGTACTCATGTGGCTAGTATACCTAGGTCTGATTATATTAGCTTGTCATGTTAGGTGAGGGTAGGAAAAGAACATGGCAATAGTTTGCAATGTACATTAAAAAATGAAGATCATCACCTTCATCATGAATATTAGTGATTAGTTGTTGTCACTATTTATTGTCAATTCACTTATATTACACCTTGAAAATTTTGAAACATCATGTATATGTGTTAGTTGTCAAAATTTAATAATAAAAGTTGCATTTGAATTGCAAAGACGTAGAACTAAAAAACAATTTGTATATAGGTTTTTAAAGAAATGTTTTCTAGAAAATTGAATTAAAAAAAGGGGGTTATGTTGTAGCTTTTCACATCTCTTGTACAATATTGTATAAAATGTTGTGTTCATTGTGTTAATTTCATCTAATTTTTAAAAATAGTTGGATTGACTTTAAATGTTTTGGTTTGTGTTGTTTATAAGAGGTTCTTACAAGAAGTTTTGTATAACTAGGTTGGTATTTCATTCTTGATATTTATTGTAATTAGTTTTCATCATTTTCATTGGTATTTTCTATGTAAATAAAATAATAAACTTTAAAAGTTATTATATATGATATTTAGTTTGATATAAAAGTGTAGGGTGTTGGCATGGTATGGTGGACTAATTTTGGCATCACATAGGTACTTTTTGTACAATGGGTGTGATTGCAAGTGTTATATCTTATTACATATGTTGGGTTTGGTTAATAGGGACTCGTTTTAAAATAATAGACTTTAATATTTACATGGTGCAATTTTTTTTAATGAAAAAAACATAAAATCTCAAGAACTATGGACTTTTGAAATCTAAAAAATGGAGTGTAACGCCGCCTACAATTAAGTTAATGGACTTTAATTTGGTTCAATGATGGATCTAAAAATTATTTAAGGAATTGGTTTCAAGGTGGAAATGTATTAATAAAAACAATGCAAAAGAATTTTGCATCATATGAATTCGAAGTATTACACTATGTACTTTTGACTACTGAAAAAACACACCTTGTTTTTTAAAGTCCATAGCATTTGAAAAAAAAAGGTGTTTTGAATTGAAAATTTTGAAACATATTAATCACTAGCCTCTACAATGCACAAATCATATATGGAATTTTTTTTGCCAAGAATGAATAAATATCATTTTGTCATCATCATGTGTCAACACTGTGCACATTATAAAGCTTGCAAAATGGACTTTGGGCCAAGGTTTTTTTGGCCAAATTTTGGTCCACCCAACCATGCCAAGACCCTACAAGTAATTTACATGTTTGATGATGAACTTATGGTTTGAAAATTATTTTTGTAGGTATTTATTTTATATCAATATGCACATTATTTGGTGTGTAAATAAAAAATGAGGTTTAACAAGGATATTTATGATTGTGTACGATTATGATTAATGCAATGTTATCAACCTTATGTTGGAAGTTGGAATGTTCAATATGAATTAAATATGATAAATGGATTAATTCTTCTAAAATTGTGCTTCAAACAATGAAATGTTAGGCAATATGTGGAATAGTCAAATTTAACCCTCAACAAAAATAATTTTTTAAATACTAATCAATTTGGATGTACATCTTATGGAATTAATTTTTAAAAAATCTAATTATACAACCAGTTTAAATTGGAAAAACATAATTTTATGTTTAAAATGTTATAATGAATATGATGCACCCACATATGAAAAATACGTTGTTTTTCAATCACCAACATATATGAAAGTAATTTTAGAAAAACACCCATACTATATATAATTGTTATCTTTTTAAAATATTGGATTACATATGAAAGTAATCAAAATTGGGGTTTTAGTATTGGTAAGATCATAGATGCTAATTTATTAAATAGTCCTTTGTTAAGTTGGAATGGAATATTATATAAAAAAAATCTGAAGAACAACTTTCAAGTATTATTTTTCCTATTTTATCACAAAATTTGAAAAGTAATCTATGCATGCATTTCTTTCTATTAGAACTTACAAACATTTGATTACATTGTAAAATGAATATGGAACCAAACGAAACAAGGATTCAAGCTAAAAGATAATAAAAAACAAGGGTATTGGCAAAGAAAGGTTCACAATAGGTTTATGATAAAATCTCAAAGTCAAAGAAATGGTTGATAATTAATTATGTTGTCAATGTAGCAAAAGATGTTCTACCTAGATTCTACATTTTTAGGGGAGAAAAAAATGAAATGATTACATGGGACAATGCAAGCTAGGATCATGTATGGCAATGCACAAAAGAACATGGATTATATTTGTTTGTTTAAGGATTTTGTTTCGTTTTTACAAGGTTAGTATTAGACCTAACATTTCCCAATCCAATTGTTGAATAACATGTTATTTTAGAAGCAATATAGCAAGCACATCAAGTTAGATTAGAAATGATAACCTTATCCTCACATACTTCTCATGCATTATAACCTATGGATGTGAATTGTTTTAACCATTCAAGTCAGCCTTCAAAAAAAAAAGAGATAACAACATGGTTAAAAATAAATCATAAAAAACGAGACATGGCTACATTGGATAATTGGGTGGACAAAGCTGTAGACCAATCGATGTCGAAAAAAAATATCAAATTTGGGTTAAGGTTATTGAAATTTAGCTTTTTAATCCCAAGGCCATGGATGAAAGGACCAAACCTAATGATTTGTATACATTAACATCAAACACCATGGGTGTATCAAACAATGATAATGACAATTTAAATGATGCAACCAATGGAAGTTAATGGGGGGAATATGGAGTTGCAACATAATTAATCAACATGTAGTTACAATGGCACACAATGAAAGGGTCCATGGTCATTCACATATTTTTGAACAACCATAAACAAGATACTATATGGAGGAACCTAGGAGTGAAACAAAAATGGAAACAACAAATGAAGTTCAAATCCATTTAGTAAACCTATCTATATTTATTTAGAAGCTCAAGTTGTAACTAGTTAAGAAGCTTAGGCTACATCGAATTGAAAAGCTTGGGTTGAAATTTAACAAGTTACAAATTGTAATATAGAAGCACAATAATTTGGGAACATGTTGTTGTTGTTAAGTTTAATTACAAGAAGAACAAGAATGATTGAATTGTTAGTAGATTATAATAGGTCACATGTTATAACATCTAATGAATGTTTGGAGATTTTACAATGAAAGGTTACAAAAAAAGAAACAATAAAATAAATAAAAGAAACTAGGAGATAGGAAAGGGAGGAAATGAAAGTTCAACAAGTGGTTGAATCAACTATTGCAACAAACAAATTAAGAGGAAGGTAAGTTGAAAGACATATAAGAACAACCTTCAACAAAACTTGGTATACCCAAATTATCAAAGAATTAAGGGAAAAATTCCACTATAACATTGAACCTTTTAAGTTGGTTTAAGGGTTGTTCTAATAGAGGGTTCCTTTTGGAACTTTGGCATTATAACATTGATTCAAAGAGAGGTTAAAACAAGGGCACAAACTTAGATGCATGTGAAATAAGAAGCTAGAAACAAGAACAAAAGATAAAAAATCTTAGGGTGCAAAAGTTTATTAATTAGAAATGACAACATCGCAGTCATGATGAAAATGGGAAGCTTAAATGAAGAAGGAGGTGTCCAAGAAGATTAGATGAAAAAGGAGAAGGATGAAAAGATTACATGAAAAATGAAATGTTTGAAAAGATTGGTTGAAAAAGGAAGAGGACGAAAAGATCAAATGAAGGAGGTAATGATTTGTAACAGCTAGAAGCAGTGACACAAGGAGCATGACAAAGTGTGAAAGCGCACTAAGGTGTCTCATTCTCGGCAATGGAATGTTCCCTTCAAATTTGATGTTGTGGTATATTTAAAAATTGGTTCAAAATATGAATATTTACTAAAATTTACATATTTTTGGATTTCCAATTTCATATCATGGTGCTAAAATATTTTTAAAAATTCCCAAAAAATAATTTAAGCAAATATACATTTTTGATGCATAAAATGACTTATTTTTCTTTGTAGCTTTCGAGATTTTGAAATTTTCATAATGCATTAAATTAAAATCATTTTTCAATCATTCCATCCATCTCTAGTTTCTTAAACATCAAATATATAGGACTAATACATTATAAGATAAAAGTTCATATCTATGAGTTTTGCAAGTGTGACAAAAATTGTTGCAAAACTCCAAAAATCAATTACTTATTAAGTATTCACAATTTTTTTTTTTTTTTTGGTGTTAACTTTACACAATTTTTTGATATTAAACAAAAAATGCATTTTAATTATTTATTTATATTTAAGAAATACATGAGAACTATCAATGTGATTGTCATATATGGTCATTGTAGTGTGCTTTCACCTGGAGATGCTAGATTATAACAATTAAAAGCGATGACTTAAAAAGCATGATCAACACAAGAAGAAGAGACACAAGTTAAAAGGCAACTAAATGTTCACCTTGTAAAACAACAACAAATCAATGGGACATTTTCATAATGATCGTGTAAAAACTTGCATCACAAACAAAGAAATAAGTCATGGAACTATTGGCAAGAAAAAAATGTTGTAGTAATAATAAGGGATGAAGAACCCTAGATGACCATGAAGAATGTGAGTGATGGAAAGACAAAACACAATTAAACTACAAGCCATGAAGAATGATAGTGCTATCGGAATGCAAGTTTGGGAGTCTAGATGGGATTCATGGGAGTCCTAACAACACAATGGCACTGATGGTAACTAATAAAAAATTTAAAATTAGCTAAACACTTTACACCCTATCATTGTTGATGGGAATCACTTATTTGACACTTGATTTCCATCGTTGGTGGTTAATGAACAACTTTGCATGATAAAGTTTTTGGTTTTTGTGTTCATCCATTTGCTCTATGGCTAATTTTCCTTCACATGTCAAAGATCTTTCAGTTGATTATAAGGTGCAAGATTTTGTCATAGGAACCCATATGTTTGTTGGGCATGAAATTTCATAGTTTAAAGGGTGCTCACCTTTGAGGGACAAGATCTCCCTTCTCTTTCTCACTCAAATGGAGCTTGATAAATGGCTATAGATACGCCAAGGGTTGAAGAACAAAATCTCTTTAGATGCCATGACCATTTGAACCTCTCCCTTAAACAACCATTACTTTTACTTCTTTAAGGGTTTGGTCATAAGTGTTTCTACGCTTCTCATCATCAAAAGAGATAAAAATGAAAAACACTTTCTAACAAATTTAAAGCCAAGTCTAGTTTAACACTAGGTTTGATTCCATTTGCTAAAACTAGTAACTTGCCTACATAAGTAGGCACATGGGGTACTATTATGGAAGGAAATTGGAGATGGACCAAAAAAAATAAAATCTTGATAACCTATGAAATAATGCAGCAGATAATGAGAGACAAGGGACCTCATTTTTGGGAAGGAGATTTTTTGGTTTGCTTTTATGAGAGGAGGAGGTGGGGGGAAGAACCAATGAATTAGCAACTAGTTTGTTGAGTGCCAATTCATTGAACATGGAACTAAGAGTTGCTAGCCACCTAAGCGTGATGAAAACTTGCCAATGATCAATAAAACAAAGTATTGACAAAAGAGGAGGAAAAAAAAATACAAGATGAAAAAACCTAGGTCCTTGCAAATGAAGAATCTTCCAAAGAGGGTGAATCACAAGAGGAACGGGAACAACTCAAACCCCTCTGGCCCTCCCCTCACCATCCCCTTTCGTGAGAAGCATTTCAGATAAGGAGAATCTAAATGCTAATGCATTGAACTAATGATAGTTTATTGAGTTAGAAGTAGAAAACATGTTCATCTTGGGCCGATTCTGCCATTTAACATGGCATGAAAACCTGCCGAATCTGCAGGTGCGGACCATTTCCGGTTCAGAGAACTTGGACTTCATCCTCGTTCCTCTCCTACTATTGTTTGGTTCAGAGAACTTGAGCTTCAACCTCGTTCCCCGACCACCACTACACTTGGGGTTCAGAGAACTTGGTCTTTGTCCGTATTCGGCTCGATCTCCGCTCTGCGTGGTTCAGAGAACTTGGGCCTTGCACTCGTTCCTCTCGATCTCTCCATTCTAGTTGGTGCAGAGAACTTGGGCTTTGCCGTTGTTCCCATGGCCATCCTCTCTGCAAGGTTTGTAGAACGTGGGGGTTTTCATCAACGTTCCCGTCACGTACCTTAGGTACCTTATAATCATGTCCAGCCCGATATGTATGGGTAGTTATCATTGGGTTACCGATCACCTCTCAACACTTGTCAAACCAAACACTTGTCCAACCCAGGGTTGGGTAAGTTCTCATCCAATTGGAAGCTGAGTCTGGAGTCTGGAGCAGCACTTGGAGCGTTCCACTCTGTGGATGGATGACTGCACGATTTGTAAATGGATGGGGGGTTTTGTTGAGTCTGGAACACTTGGAGCTTGCCACCAGTGGATGGATGATACCACCCGGGGGTAGGTTTCTCATCCAGTGGAAGAATCTGGAACACTTGGAGTTTTCCTCCAGTGGATGGATGGATGGCTTGATTAACGACATAGTCAGGGTTGGGTTCCTCATCCAGTAATAGAACCTGGAACAGTTGGAGCTTTCCACCGGTCGATGGATGACTGGATGATTTGTAATGGACGGGGGCTTGAGTCTTGAACAGTTGCAGCTTTCCACCGCTGGATTGGATGGCTGGATGGATGATTTGTAATGGATGTGGGTTTTGTGTCGGAGAGAGCGTACCTGCGTGTGTGCTTGCTTGCTGCAGCGTGGCATCAGTCACGTCAAGTCCTTCCTTCACCGCCCCGGTGAGCGCGCGCGCGAGAGAGCGAGAGACAGAGAGAGTTCTAGAGTCGCGTAGGTGAGAGCGTGTTCGAGGACGTGAGATTGTGATTTCCACTCCGAAGATATTGGCTGCAGGCAAACAAATCAGAGGTTTGTAATTTTTTCTCTGATTTTTCTTGCTTTTCAATCCTTTGTCTGCTCCACTTCCTTAATGCCGTGGCTAATTTGTTTCTTCTCTGTTTTTTCTTGGTTTCAATCTTTTCTCTCCACTCCTGGTCGTGCCTTCCTTGCTGTGGTGGGGATCGGGTTTCCTTTTTTTTTTTTGGTTCAGGATTTCCGGCTGACACTATTTCATGATTCGAATTCTTGAGGGAAAGAGAAGAGAAGCAGCTTGCGTACTTGCGCGAATTTTTTTTGTTTTGTTGGTCCTCTGTGGGCATTAGAAGCAAAAAATGACATCGCAGCTGACATGTCCATGTTAATATGTAGTTATGAGAAGCAGTGTTTGCTTGGCGGGGATTGTATCTTGACTGAACCAGGAACTGCTGGGACTTGCTGCAGGAAAGTTGTCTTTCTATTCGACCTCGTATTGTGTTCAAAGTTTGTCACCAGTGCGACGTTGGAGCTGCTGGTGTTCTAGATTCATTACGGAGTCTTTCCTGCGCTAATATTCTAGGGCAGATGGAAGGAGTTTGGACCAGGGGAGCAGTTTTGATGCCACACACATGTTTGCCTGTAGGTAACGCATTTGCATCTGTTAACACTGTGTCTCATCCGCAATTGCCCCTTCCGATAGTAGCCTTAGATAGTGCATCATCATCGACTGGGATTGTTTCCCACGGTCTCACAAGTGCTAGAGCATCTAACTGCAGGCCGAAATATCGCAGTCCTCAGACTGTTGCTTTTCTAGCCACATCAGGTACTGGTCATGATGTCTTAGTGAGCCCTCATGAAGTTCATCAAGACCAGAAACTGCTGCAGCCAAATAAAGGAAGGAAAGTAAGAGGTTCAGGTGCCGCATTACACCCAGTTTCTTCACCTCCTCCTGTAGATACAATTGACCTAGAAGCAACAGCTACACTTTTAGAACATGTTTACAAAGATAGTTTGTCGGATGCATTGAAAAACTCCTTTAGACAGCCCTCCTTTGATCTCCTGGTCAGTGATTTGGACACCAAGTCAAGAGTACTCTTGAATGTGAATAATATTCATGATTCTCAAGTCTGCAATGAACCTTCTTCTGATGGTGCCCCAAAGTTAACCAAGAAAACTCAAGTTAGAAAAGCAAATACAGCTGGTGAGCAGCAGATCATGAAAGCTATCAAAAGCCCTTCTGTGAAGAAGATTAGAAAGAAAAGCCTTGCAGATCCTTCAAAATTGGCAAAGACATTGGTGTCAGATGCAGTGGGGGGCAAGCGTCGTTCAAGCTTGCTGACTCGAATTGTGATGAGGAAGAGAAAGGCAAAAAATTCTGGGAATTGGATTGGCCATGTTGCCGCTGGTATGGAAGGTTGGCAACGTGATCTCTGGTCATCTGAAGCAGAGCAGCTAATCAATAAATATAACACGTCGCTTGATCTTACTCCACCTCTTTGGGACAAATTACCGGGTGGACTCCTTACTGCAACTGAGGAACGCTCACTTGCAACTCTTTTAAAACCAGTGAAGGTGTGTTGACTTCTTTTGCTTGAGATATCATGGTTATGATTCAGGCTCTTTTGGCTGGTCATGATGTGAGTATGCCCTCCTTGGAATATGCAAGGCATTATCGTCAATATGTTAGAGTGATGTATTTGTCAGACTTGCAGTTCCACATTATGGTCAACCACAAAGAGGGCAAGAGACTTAATTTGCTTGGCTTAGTTCAATGTATATTGTGAGGATCACTGTTTGTGGTAAGCCAAAAGGGTGATCGAAATAAGCCTCACTTGACATTTGCAAAATTTTGACAGACTACATATCATCACTAAATTGTGGATAGTGTGTTGCATTTCTCTACTAGATATTTTTTTCTCTTTGAGTTCCTTTGCTCCTTCTCTGCCAGTAGCATAATGTCTATGTTGTTTCTTGTAATGTGCAGCAACTCCAAAAGTTGCGAGAGGAGTTGAGGGATATCATTGGACAAGAACCTACAGATGAGCAGTGGGCATCTGCTGCTAGACTGGATAAACAAACATTGAAGCGTCAACTTCTATTAAGCCGCGCAGCACGAAATAAGCTTATCCAAGTGAGCATGATTGAACATTTTACCTTATCTTGCAGTAATTTTTGTACTAGTTTTTATATTATCTGTATGAACCTAATGGTATGGGCTAACTGCACAATGGTGAATCTGATATGAAATATGATGATTCAAGGCTCTTTAAGTTGGGTGCTTGCTGTATGGACGTTATGTAATATGTACATTTTAATCCTATCTAGAATAATTAAGAAAATTTATGCCTAGTTCTTATGTTAGAAATAAGAGTCCTACATGTAGTTATCTTTTTCCTATTGTTATGTTTTCTTTAAGGTTTTGAACATTTGTATGTCCATTGCTGTTCAAAATTCTTCCTCAATTCTGTTTTGTGGTCTTGTTTTCTCTGTTCTTTAGGGTGGGGTTTCATCTTTTTCATGCTTGCTGATTGGTTGTTGTTATATTGTCAGGTATGAAATATCCATAAATTTGTTATTAGGTTGTCTCTTAATTCTTATCAGGTTGACTTAAACCATAAGTACCTATTAATAATTTCCCAATACTTATATGGAGATACTATGATTTCTTGTGCAGCACAATCTGCGCTTGGTTTTGTCCCAGGCACACAAGTATTATAAGGGGAACATGAGTTTCTCTCTCCATGATCTGTGTCAAGAAGGTGTCTTGGGTTTGATGCACAGTGTTGATAAGTTTGATCCCACAAAAGGATATCGATTTTCAACATATGCTATTTACTGGATACGAAATTCTATACTACGGGCACAGACAAAGTCTGGGCACATCGTGCGGTCACCAATCAATATATCTATGGTGAGTCTCAATTTTTCTTGTCCTGTTTCCTTAATTTGGATTGGCTTAATGTGATAGCTTCCCTGGGGGAAGATACATAGATGAATGAAGTTACATCATGAGCAGGAGGTTTCTATAGATATTATTAGATGTGGTGTTAGAGATGTTCAGTGTCAAGGTTTCTTTATTTCTGATTTGGATTCTCTAATGTTGCAGCAAAAGTTTAACATTGATTGTGGAAAGTTTGAGCAGGAGGTTTCTGTAAATAATATTATATGTTGTGTCAGAGATGTTGAGCACCCAGGTTTTGTCATTTCTGATTGGGATTCTCTAATGTTTGCAGCAAAAGGTTAACATTAAACATGCAAAGTTGGACCTTGCACTTGAGTTGGGGAGAAAGCCAACAAGTAAAGAAGTTATGCAGCGGTTAGGGTTAGGTGTTGATCGCTACCATGATATTTTGCGAACAACTATGCGGACAACATCTTTGCACTCGAGAGATAGAATTACTGGAGAGGAGAAGGTAGAAAATCTAGCTGACACAGACAATGCAAGTTCCATGATGTTGGGAGGAAGAAATATGCTTCGTGTTGGAATGGATGATGTGGTAAGTCATTTTCTCTGCACTTTTGCCTCTTTTACTCAACAGTTGAGAATGCTTCCTGCATGTGAATGTAGGTGTGTTTTATAAGCCAACTGATTTTTCTTTGAATAGGACGCATGAAGTTTTGGGCAGTGCAGTGTCAAAGCTATCACTTTTACCTCAGCAGAGTAGATTTGGCTGATGGTTTTGTATGAGATATTTCCACATACTTAAACATGTCATACTCTTTTGCTTGAAGCATGATAATGTGGGATTGTGTGGAGCAGCTGGATTCATTGAAACCCAAGGAGAATTTGGTACTGAGGCAAAGATTTGGACTAGATGGTAAAGGCCAGCGTTCTCTTTCAGAAGTTGGCCACAACCTGAACCTCTCCAGAGAAATGGTGAGGAGATATGAACTCCAGGGTCTAATGAGGATGAAGCACCCAACTCGGGTAGAGTACCTTCGCAAATATCTAGTATAGCTGAGCAAATAAAATAGGTGATGCTGATGAGCATAACATATGCAGTATTCTTTTAACCAAAATTATATTTCTTCAAGGATGGGATGTCAACAAGGTCTTATCTCTGCAGACCTCCACCCAAAAGCTTGATCATTGTAATGTTATGATCAGGATTGAGTAAAGTAGGCATTGAGATTGTGCATGCAAAAATACTCTTTTTTCCTTCTTTTTTTTTTGGGTGGTGAAATTCCACAACTTGGCAAATTTTTTTCAGAAAAGGAAAAAAAAAAACAAAATTTTTTTTTGGCCACTTCTAGACCTAGGCACTTCCTAGGTGCTTGTAACAACACCTTTGTAAAAATTCTACGGCCCACTATGACAATTGGCATTTAATGCGAATTAATGTTGGGGATAGTTGCCAATGGACCTCGTTCAAGAGTTTGACAAAAACACCACTGTACATTACATTTCTTAGTGGGTATAGGGTTTCTTGGTCCCACCAAGAAATATATAGGTGGTGCTGGGAGAGAAATGGCATGGGGGTCTATTTTGGACGTTCTATAGGAATTGCATTTGGGTCGACTTGGGATGATCTTGGATCATGGGGAGCAAGAGAGAGAAAAATAGCAATTGCCAATGTTTTGCAAGGAACAATGTTTTCATCAATGGTGCAACAAGTGCAATTGCCATGTCCAAGATTTCTCTCTTTGCTTAATCACAAAATCAATTGAAGCAACTCCACTACCACATGGAGAAGAGGGAGGTCAATTAGGAGGAGCTTGTTGCTACTATGTGCACTTGACATTCCAACTTTTGCAAAACACAACACCTTTTCCCAAAGTGCACAAGATAGAAATAGAGGTGGCGTTTAGAGATCACAACAATTGTAAGCTTTCTTGCGTTGTTTCTCTCTTTGTGTCTATCTATAAACCCCTAAACCCTTCTTCTCACAGTACATGCAGTTAGTTTATTTGTCGAAAGATTTTGACTTAAATATCGTTGAAAGAAAATTAAAAAATTGATCACCTTCCATGCAAGGCACATAACTTTATGATGGCTTTCTATATGATCAAATTATATGATTTGAAAGGAAGGTTTTTTTTATAGTCCTTATAGGTTAGAAAAAAATGGTGGTGGGAGTTTTTTTTGGATCCTTTGCAATGGTGGGATCATTGATCAAAAAGCGTACCTGAACATCAATCACATCAGAGTTCACATGTCTTGTTGATTGATTATTGTTGTTTTTTCGTGGTTGTGGTTTAAACATTGGCATAAATTTTTTTACATCCTTTGCATTGATAGGATAATAGTAGTAGGGTCGGAGAAGGTAAATAAATGTAATATGTTGATGGAGAAGGTCAATGCAACTTTATCTATTATTATGATAACATTTATGTCTAGGATGTGAAAAATGCATAATTGTTATAACATCTTGTCACATAATTTGTGTTCTTATCTATACATTATGAATTTTGCAAAAATAACATATATTTGCATAAATTTTAAACTACAACTTCTATTCCACAATTTTTACACACAATTTTACTTTTTAAAAAAAAGTTTGCACCAATGTTCTTTTTCATTCAAAATAGAAAGTTATATGCATTAAAAAAACCAAAAAACTCCAAAATAGTTTTTTTTTAAATATTTTTTTCTCTAATTTCTTTTCTCTTATCTACATACATACTTTTCCAAAAGTTTTTTTCTTCTTCTAAATCCTCATGGAAAGATATTCAAATGTTCCCACCAAAAACAATTCAAATATATATTTCTATTCTAATCATTTTTCATTTGTTTTAAGTAACATCACAACATGCATATGTTGGCTATACTCATCCATTTGATGGAACATATTAACAACCTTTTTATGTTGCTCCACCTCTTGTCCAATAGAACTTAATGTCCATGGTGTGCGAAACAATGAACTGTTGTGACGTGTAGTGTCGTGACATACAATGTCGTAAAGGTGTGAATCCGTAGGAAACTCTATTAAACAAACAGCCTAAAACCAATTAAAGGTAGAAACTAATCAACTAAAAAGAGATGCATGCACACACATATATACACAAAGCACAAGGG
>Ga0116231_10004024_pt1 | contig 30037 bp, 28 predicted proteins | sample S1TSphgellanicum_2_FD_89695 | JGI IMG/M metagenome (GOLD analysis project Ga0116231, IMG submission 89695) | Host-associated microbial communities from peat moss isolated from Minnesota, USA - S1T2_Fd - Sphagnum magellanicum MG | ecosystem: Host-associated > Plants > Peat moss > Unclassified... | reverse complement strand
GTGCTGCTCTCCACCGCGCTCACGCCCATCTGCATTCTGGCAAGCTGGGACTCGATCAAGACGCGCGTGCGCGAATATATGGCTGCGTTCCTGATTCTCGAGACCATGATGGTCGGTATGTTCGCCGCCACCGACTTCGTCATTTTCTATATGTTCTTCGAAGCCGTGCTGATCCCGATGTATCTGATCATCGGGATCTGGGGCGGACCGCGGCGCGTGTATGCCTCCATCAAATTCTTCCTTTACACATTTACAGGCTCGGTGCTGATGCTGCTGGCACTTCTCGCCATGTGGCAGCAGGCGCAGACCACTGACATTGCGGTGCTCACGCACACCGTCTTCAGCCCGCAGATGCAAACCTGGCTGTTCCTGGCTTTCCTCGCGTCATTCGCAGTGAAAGTGCCGATGTGGCCGGTGCATACATGGCTGCCGGATGCGCATGTGGAAGCGCCCACCGCCGGCTCCGTCATCCTGGCCGGCGTGCTGCTGAAAATGGGCGCCTATGGTTTTCTGCGTTTCTCGGTGCCGATGTTGCCCATCGCGGCCGCGCATTTCGCGCCGCTGATGTTCTCGCTTGCGGTGATTGCAGTGATCTACACGTCGCTGGTCGCACTCGCGCAGCAGGACATGAAGAAGCTGATTGCGTACTCCTCCGTTGCGCACATGGGCGTTGTCACCATCGGCATTTTCACGTTCAACATCCAGGGTATCGACGGCGCGCTGATTCAGATGCTGTCGCACGGCGTGGTGTCCGCCGCCCTCTTTCTCTGCGTCGGCGTGATTTACGACCGCATTCACACGCGCGAAATCGCCCGCTACGGCGGTCTTGGCGACCGCATGCCGGCCTACGCCTTCGTGTTCCTGTTCTTCACCATGGCGTCCATCGGCCTGCCAGGCACCTCCGGCTTCGTCGGCGAGTTTCTGGTCCTTGTCGGCGCCTTCCAGGTGAATGTCTGGCTCGCGCTGCTTGGTAGTTTCGGCATGGTTCTCGGCGCGGCCTACATGCTTTATCTCTATCGCCGCGTGGTGTTCGGCAAAATCACCCGCGATGATTTGAAAAATATTCTCGATCTCTCGCCGCGGGAAATTGCGCTGTTCGCACCGCTGGTCCTGCTCACCCTCTGGCTCGGCATCTACCCATCCAGTTTTACCAGTTTCCTGAATGCCTCAGTCAGCGCCATGGTCCAACAGCATCAAGAGGCGATGCTGGCGCACGACACGCCACGCTTTGCCGCCGAGTTGCCGCACCCATGAAAGTCGAATCCGAAGCAGCCCCGGTCTTTCCGATCGCCACCTTCGCGAATTTTTGCGTCTTCGCGGTGAATCTCGCGATGGTCGGTAAGGCGCGATCCCCGAGAGTAGAGCAAGGCGCTTCGCTTTTCCGCCCTACTTCTCCTGTTGGATATGGCATGCAATGAACTGGGCACTTGCTTTACCGGAAATCTTTCTTGCCGTCTGCGGACTGGCCATTCTTCTGCTTGGCGTGCTCCAAAAGCGCGACAGCTCGACCATGTGCACCATGGCGGTGCTCGCCGCCTTCCTCGTCACCGCGGCGCTGGTCCTGCAATCCGACACCGGCCTTGCTTACAGCGGCCTCTTCATCAACGACGCCTTTGCGCGTTACGCCAAACTGCTGATCCTGGCAGGCGGCGCGCTCTGTACCATTCTCTCGCTCGACTATAACGAGCGCCAGGGCATCGCCCGTTTCGAATTCCCCGTGCTCATGCTGTTCAGCACCGTCGGCATGATGACCATGGCCTCGGCCTCCAACCTCATGACCCTCTACATGGGGCTGGAACTGCAATCGCTCGCCATTTACGTGCTCGCCGCTTTCGCGCGGGACGATGTGCGATCCTCCGAAGCCGGGCTGAAATATTTCGTGCTGAGCGCGCTGGCATCGGGCCTGCTGCTCTATGGCATGTCGCTCGCCTACGGTTTTTCCGGCACCATGGAATTCGCCCGTATCGCGGACGCCGTGGCCTCCCCGCAAGGTGTCTCTACCGGCCTGCTCGTCGGCATCGCCTTCATCGTCGCTGGCCTGGCCTTCAAACTCTCCGCCGTGCCGTTTCATATGTGGACGCCCGATGTTTACGAAGGCTCCCCCACGCCGGTCACCGCCTTCATGAGCACGGCGCCCAAGGTCGCGCCCCTTGTCGTCTTGTTGCGCGTCATGCTTGTGCCCTTCGGCCATGTCACCGTGCAGTGGCAGCCGATCATCGTGTTTGTTGCCATCGCTTCGATGGTGCTCGGCGCCGTCGCCGCCATTGCGCAGACCAACATCAAGCGGCTGATGGCGTACTCCTCCATCGGCCACATGGGCTACGCGCTCATCGGCCTGGCCGCCGGCACCGAGGCCGGCCTGCGCGGCGTACTCGTCTATCTGCTCACCTATGTCGCCATGTCGGCCGGCAGTTTTGCGTGTATCATCGCCATGCGCCGCCGCGGCCTCGCCGTCGAGCGCATTTCGGATCTTGGCGGCCTGGCGCGTAACGACCTCACGCTCGCCTCGCTGTTCGCCATCTTCATGTTCAGCATGGCGGGCATCCCGCCGCTCGCCGGCTTCTTTGCCAAATTCTACATTTTTCTGGCCGCCGTGCAGTCCGGCATGTGGACGCTGGCGGTCATCGGCGTGCTGACCAGCGTTGTTGGCTGCTTCTACTATCTGCGGATCATTAAAGTGATGTTCTTCGACCCGGCCGAGCCGGCCTTCGATGCACGCCCCACATCCCTCTCCTTTGTTGCCCTCACCACCGGCGCTTTCACCCTGCTGTTCTTCATCTTCCCGGCCCCGTTCATCGGCGCCGCGAACCAGGCCGCCAGGGCGCTGTTCGGGTGAGGGCAGGGGCACCGGCCGGCTGGAGATTACAGGCGCACGAGAGGCTGGCATCAACGCAGGATACTGCCATCGAAGCGGCGAAATCGGGCGACCCAGGTCACCTCGCCATTCTGGCTGCCGAGCAGACGAACGGCCGCGGCAGCCGCGGCCGCGCGTGGCAGGGCGCCATCGGCAACCTGCATCTTTCGGCCTTGGTCCGCCCCCAAAATCTGCCGCCGCAGCCCGGCTTCTGGGCGCTCATGGCCGGCGTAAGTCTGTATGAAGCGGTCACCCCCCACGTCGCCGACGCCTCCAGGCTTGTTCTCAAATGGCCCAATGATTTGCTGCTCGACGGCGCCAAGTTGGGCGGCATTCTCATCGACAGCGCCGTGACCGCGCATGGCATGCTCGACTGGGTCGTCATCGGCATAGGCGTCAATCTGCGCGAAGCCCCCGCCATCGAAGGCCGCGCCACTGCCTCGCTTGCAGGCACAGACATCGAGCCCGCGGCTCTCGCCCAGGACATCCTCGCAAACTTCGACCGCTGGATCAGCGAGCCCCTCCCCACCCTGCGCGACGCCTGGCTCGACCGTGCCCAGCCCATCGGCACTTGGCTCACCATCACCACCGGCACCCACACCAGCGCCGGCGCCTTCGCCGGACTCGCCGAGGATGGCGGTTTGCTGCTATCAGGCCATCAGGAGCCCATCACCACCGGCGAGGTTTTCGCCGCACAGGGAGTATGCCGGGCAGGGGGGATAGATGCTGCTGGTCGTTGACGCCGGCAATACCAACGTTGTTTTCGCCGTGCACGACGGCCGCCGTTGGGCGGGCATCTGGCGCATCGCCACCGAACCGCAGCGCACGTCCGACGAATATGCCGTCTGGCTGCTCACCCTGCTGACCCACGCCAAGCTCACGCCCGACCTGGTGCGCGGCGCCGTCATCGGCACCGTCGTGCCCGCCGCGCTCTATCATCTGCGCCGCCTGTGCCGCGAATGGTTCGAGGTCGAGCCCCTCATCGCCCGCGCCCAGCTCGACTGGGGCTTTGAAATCCGCACCGACAACCCCGACGAGGTGGGTGCGGACCGGCTGCTCAACGCCATGGCCGCGTATCACCATTTCCGCAGCGCCCTCGTGGTCGTGGATTTCGGCACCGCAACCAATTTCGATGTCGTCGCCGAGGATGGCACTTACCTGGGCGGCGCCATCGCTCCAGGCATCAACCTCTCCATCGAGGCCCTGCACCAGGCCGCCGCCCGCCTGCCGCGCATCGGCATCGGCCGCCCGCAGGCCGTCATCGGCAAGGGCACCGTCTCGGCCATGCAATCCGGCATTTACTGGGGCTATGTCGGCCTCATCGAGGGGCTGGTGGCCCGCATCCGTGTGGAACTGGGCGGCGTGCCCAAAGTGGTCGCCACCGGCGGCCTGGCCCCGCTCTTCTCCGAAGGCACCGAAATTTTCGACCGGATCGACCCCGACCTCACGCTCGACGGTCTTCGCATGTTGGCGGAACGCAACCCCGCCCCCAGATTACCCCGTGACAGATCAAGAACGAACGAAGGCGATTAATGGACAATTCTTTAGGCGACCTGGCCTTCCTGCCCCTGGGCGGGACGGGCGAGATCGGCATGAATCTCAACCTCTACCGCTGCGACAACACCTGGCTGGCCGTGGATTGCGGCATCGGTTTCGGCGGCAACGAGCTGCCGGAGGCCGACATCATCATGCCCGACCCGGCCTTCATCGCCGAGCGGCGCGACAGGCTGATCGGCCTGGTCATCACCCATGCGCATGAGGACCATATCGGCGCCGTTGCCCATCTCTGGCGCCAGCTCCGCTGCCCCGTGTACGCGACCCCGTTCACCGCCGCCGTCCTGCGCCGCAAGCTCATGGAGGCGCAGCTTCTCAATGAAGTAAAGCTCCATGTGATCCCGCCGAACGGAAGTTTCGAGCTTGGCCCGTTCAAGCTGCAATTCCTCGGCGTCGCGCACTCCACCCCCGAGTCGCAGGCGCTCGCCATCCGCACCCGCCACGGGCTGATCCTGCACACCGGCGACTGGAAGCTGGATCCGCATCCGCTGGTCGGCCCCCCCACCGATGAAGCCGCCTTCTCGGCGCTGGGCGACGAAGGCGTGCTGGCCATGGTGTGCGACAGCACCAACGCGCTGGTCGAAGGCCACTCCGGCTCGGAATCGGACGTGCGCCGGTCTCTGAGCGCGCTGATCCGCTCGATAGAGGGCCGCATTGCCGTCACCTGTTTTGCCAGCAACGTGGCCCGCGTGGAAACGATTGCGCTGGCCGCACGCGACGCCGGCCGCAGCGTCGCCCTCGTCGGCCGCTCGCTGCGCAATCTGGAGACGGCGGCGCGCGAGACCGGCTATCTCAAAACCGTCCCGGAGTTCATATCCGAGGACAAGGCCGATGACGTCCCCGACGACAATCTGCTCATCCTGATCACCGGCAGCCAGGGCGAGCCGCGCAGTGCGCTGGCCCGCGTCGCGGCCGACAGCCACCCGAGCATTTCGCTTGGCGAGGGCGACACGGTGATCTTCTCCAGCCGCATGATCCCCGGCAACGAGAAAGCCATCGGCGCCGTCCAGGACAATCTGGTCCGCCGCGGCGTGCGGGTGATGACGGACGCCGACCACATGGTCCATGTGTCCGGCCACCCGGCGCGTGACGAGCTGCGGCGCCTCTACCGCCTGGTTCGCCCGCGCTATGCCGTGCCGGTGCATGGCGAGTGGCGCCATCTCTCGGCCCACGCGGCCTTGGCGAAGGAGCTGGGCGCCACGCCGATCATGCTGGAGAATGGCGATATTTTAGGCCTGTCGCACAACCGCACCGAGGTGATCGACAGCGCCCCGGTCGGGCGCCTCGCACTCGACGGCAACCGTGTGGTCCCGCTGCAAGGCGGGGTGATGGCCGCGCGCCGGCGCATGCTGTTCAACGGCGTGGTGCTGGGCAGCCTGGCCGCGGACGCCACCGGCCGCATCGTCGGCCGCGCCCGCGTCAGCGCCCCCGGCCTGTTCGAGCCCGAGGACCCGGACACGGAAAAACTGTCGCGCGAATTCGCCGCCTCGGTCGCCGACCTCCCTGCGCCCTTGCGCCGCGACGACGCCGCTCTGCTGGACGCCGCCCGCGCCGCGCTGCGCCGCCTGGTCGGCAAGCGTTTGGGCAAGAAGCCGATGGTGGATGTGCATTTGCTGCGGGTGTAGAGATGACGATGGCCCGAAACCGTAAAATCTCGAGGTCCACATGCCATCCGATGCGATAGAGGTAGCCTACCAGGCAGAGCCACAATACGAGCGTCTGTCGCATCTTGAGCAAAGTGCTCTAGCGGGCATCGGCAGCCCGGATCGTCTGGTCGCGCGGCTCGAGGATGATCGCAAGCAGGAGCGTTTCATCTCAAGCCTCGGCGAGGACAAACGGGTGCTGTGGACCAGGTCAGAGGATGGCAAGATCTGCGTGCTTGTCATCATGGCAAGGCCGACCTGACCCTGGATGGATTTTACCAAGATTTCCTTCGACTCACGCCGTGCCGACTTGGAACTGGCGGAATTCAAGGATTGGATGGCGCAGCATACCTATTTTTCTGAGAGCGAAGCCGTAGCGCAAGTTGCAGCACGTCCGCACATGGCGTGTCTGCTAGGCTGGATGGTGGCGATGCCGCCGCCCAACCTGATAAAATTCGAGTTCGCCATTAAGGGCTTGTTTCGGGCAGATTTGGCGATCGGCAATGACAAAGCCCGAAAATTCGTCCTGGTCGAATTTGAGGACGCGCAGGAGAACAGCCTGTTCAGCGGTGGCACCCGGAAATACCGCTTCTGGTCGAGGCGACTCGAGCATGGCTTCGGGCAGGTCATTGATTGGGGCTGGGCCAAACATAGCCATCCGGGTGATGTCGCCTTCACGAACTCCTTTGGTGGTCGGGTCGTCGATGATTGCTACACCGTGGTGTGTGGCCGCAATCCGCTCCCTGGGAGTCTGGAGCAGGAGAGGTTCGATTTCCGACGCTCCCGGCTGCGGTTGAGCGGCGTGACCGTGCAGCTTCTCACCTATGACATGATGGTCGATCTGATGAGCGACTACATGGATATGATGCGCGTTTGGTAACCCCCGCCATACCCACACCTCACCAGGAAACACTCCATGGGCTGGTTCACCGCCTGCGTCCTCTACGTGCTGATCTGGTGGACAACCCTGTTCGCTGTCCTCCCGCTGGGCACCACCCCTGTTGCCACCCCCGACCCCGCCACCGGCTGGCGCGGTGCCCCCGCACGCCCGCGACTCCTGCGCAAACTTCTGCTCACCAGCCTCATCGCCGCCATCCTCTGGGCCGGCTGCGCGCTCATCATCGACGGCCCCTGGCTGAGCTTTCGCCACGGCATTCTTGCCATGCCCGACGATTGACCACACACCCCGGTCATATGCCCGTAAATCCCGCAATATCCGCCGCCACAGCGAAAATAGCCGCTTTTCGTCACACGATAACCATGGACGCGGCAGCCCAGGGGCTGGAATCATCACGGCAGGACGAGAGCATCCTCTCATCCTGCCGTGTGATTGGCGTTTCCTCCCTAAACTTGGCCCTGCCGCCTTAGGTCGTGGGGCCTTTTTTTTCGTAGCAGGATGTGAACGGGAAGTCATCACAGTTTCATATAATCAACACAACTTTACAACCGTTCCACACGCGGTGTTATTGTGCGGCGCAGCAGTCCAGGAAGGAAGAAAGCCGTTCTTTTTTGAAAAAAAGAACCAAAAGCCTTTTGGATACTAGGCCGCGCGGTCTAGCGAACTCAGGGTTGTCAAAGACGACACCGCTTCGGCCAGCGCGGACGCGGCAGACTCTTCCGGCACGGACGACAGCCGCGACACCACATGTGCAATGCCGGCGGTGATCGCCACTGTCAGCGACTTGTAATGCAGCGCCTCCCCCGTGCGCTCCCGCACCAGTTGTGCCATGGCCTGAATCTCCGCCGCCGTGTCCTCGCCCGGCCCCGACACAGCCTCGCCCCGCGCAAACTTCTCCGACAGCAGCAGAACCACCCGGCGCTCCATCGCCGAGGGCAATTCCTCGAGTCGCTGCTCAACCTCGGCGCGGAATGCCGCATTGCCGCCGCGCCCGACCTGCGACGCCAGGGATAGTAGATACGGCGCCCACGCCAGCCGCACGCCGCGCAGCCGCTCCATCACCCGGTGCGCCGGCCAAGCCGCCGCCAGCATGGCGCCGAACCCCGCCTTCAACGCCAGATCCCACCCATCCGGCCCCACCACCCGGCTCGTTCCGATGGCAATGAGCGCTGCACAGGCCAGGATCATCCCCGCCCAAACCTGCTCCAGCGCCCAAAAACTCTCCGCCTCCATCGCCCGTACCCGCACGCCAGCAACCTCCGCTGCCCTTATGCGTCACTCTGGGCCGTAAACCTTTACGAACCGCAAATTCGCCGCCGGCATTTGCGCCTCGCCCAACACACACGCATGATCGGCCCATGAACATACAAAACGCCGCCGCGATTACCCTGCTGTTGCTGCTGCCAGCCAGGCTGCACGCCGCCGACACCGGCAGTTTTACCGCCGACTACACCGGCTATTCGCACGGTCTGACGGTCCTCAAACTCACCGGCAGCCTCACGCTCACGCCGGGCGCCTACGCCGCCCACGTCACTTTCCACACCGCAGGCTTCATCGGTTTCGTCGTGCACAGCGACAACGACAGCCAGGTCCAGGGCGTTTTTCAGGGCAGCCAGGCTGCGCCCAGCCTGTTCGTGGGCAGCGGCAATTTGCGCGGCACCAAACGCGCCACCCGAATCGAGTATAAGAACGGCAACCCCGTCGTCACCCTGCTCACGCCGCCCAATGAACGCGAACGCACGCTGGTCGCCCCGCAGGACACGCTCCACACCATCGACACGCTGAGCGCCGCTGCCCTGCTCGTACGGACCGTCGCCGCCACCGGCCACTGCGACGGAAGCGCGACCACCTTCGATGGCCGCCGCCTCTCTGTTCTCACCTCGCACACCACCGGCGAGGTCACGCTGCCGCAAACCGACCGCTCCATCTTCGCGGGTCAGGCGCTGCGCTGCGATTTCGACGGGCAGCAGACCGGCGGCTTCGTCACCAACGAAAACGAGGATTCGCTCCGCAAGCCCCGCCACGGCACCGCCTGGCTGGCCCCGATCCTGCCGAACGCTCCGCCGGTCCCGGTCCGCGTCATCTTCGACAACAAGATTCTTGGGGAGGTCACCCTGTATCTTACCGCTATTCATGGGGGGGATGCCGAAACTTCAACGGCAAGGAAGTAAGAAAGACTTCTTTTTTGAAAAAAAGAAGCAAAAAACTTTTGGAAATTGGGCCGAGCCTCTCCGGCAGCGTACGCCAGGTTGCAAAAGTTTTTTGCTTCTTTTTTTCAAAAAAGAAGTCTTTCTTACGGCACCAATCGCGCGGCAATCTCCGGCAGCGAAGCAAAATCCGCCGCCACCGCCGCCGCTCCCGCCTCCATGCCCGGCTGCCCATAGCCCCAGCCGGCAAAGATCGCCTGCACCCCGCAGCCCCGCGCGGCCTGCACATCATTGCTGTGGTCGCCGACCATCAGCGACCGCTCCGGCGTCAGCCCGGCCGCGGCCAGCGTCTGGCGCAAATGCAGCGGATCGGGCTTGCGCGCGGCAAAACTGTCGCCGCCGCCGACGGCATCGAAATATTGCTCGATGCCCAGGCCCGCCAGCAGCAGCCGCGCCGCCCGCTCCGGCTTGTTGGTGCACACCGCCAGCCGCCACCCACCCTGCTTGAGGCTCTGCAAAGCCGCCTCGGCGCCTGGGAACAATTTCGTGTCCACCAGCACATTATCCTCGTAATCACGCAGATACTCGGCGCCGGCGCCCGGATCCTGCACCGCGCCCACGGCGGCAAACACCCGGTCCATCAGCACCTGGAGCCCGTCACCCACCATCGCCGCCACCGCGGGTTCGCCGAGCGGCGGCAGGGAGCGCGCCGCCAGCATGCGGTTCACCGCCGCAGCGATATCCGGTACCGAATCGACCAGAGTGCCGTCCAGATCAAAGGCGACTGCGCGCATACGTAAACTCCCGGTGTTGCTCTTTTCATCGGCGCCCCGCCGACACAGATCAGTTAAAACCCAGACCAAGGAAATTGTGCCATGCTCAACCCGTCCTCGCCCCTCCCACTTAAGGATGCCTCCCTGTTGCGTGAGGCCAATCTGATCGACGGGCAATGGGTGCAGGCCGACAGCGGCCGCACGGTCGAAGTGCGCAACCCGGCAAACGGGGAGCTGGTCGGCGTCGTCCCCGCCGCCGGCACGGCCGAGACAAAGCGCGCCATCGAGGCCGCCTGGCGCGTGCAGAAAGCCTGGCGCAAGCTCACTGCCAAGGAACGCCAGAAGCCGCTGCGCCGGCTGTTCGAGCTGATGATGGAGAACCAGGAGGATCTGGCCATCATCATGACCGCCGAGCAGGGCAAGCCGCTGACTGAAAGCCGCGGCGAAATCGCCTACGCCGCCAGCTTCATCGAGTTTTTTGCCGAGGAAGCCAAGCGCATCTACGGCGACACCATCCCGCAGCACCTGGCGGGCCGGCGCATCATCGTCACCAAGGAGCCGATCGGCGTTTTTGCCGCCATCACGCCGTGGAATTTCCCCACCGCCATGATCACCCGCAAGGCCGGCCCCGGCTGGGCGGCCGGCTGCGCCGGCGTGCTGCGGCCGGCGACGCAAACGCCGTTCTCGGCGCTCGCGCTTGGCGTGCTGGCGGAGCGCGCCGGCCTGCCGCCCGGCATCTGCAACATCATCACCGGCCCGGCCACGGACATCGGTGCCGAAATGACGTCCAATCCCATGGTCCGCAAGCTGACGTTTACCGGCAGCACGGAGGTGGGTGCGAAACTGCTGGCGCAATGTGCGCCGACCATCAAGAAAACCAGCATGGAGCTGGGCGGCAACGCCCCCTTCATCGTGTTCAACGATGCCGACCTCGACGAGGCGGTGAAAGGCGCCATTGCCAGCAAATACCGCAACGCCGGCCAGACCTGCGTGTGCGCCAACCGCCTGCTCATCCAGGACGGTATTTACGATGATTTCGCCGCACGCCTGAAAACCGCTGTCGAGGCGCTGAAAGTCGGCAACGGCATGGAGGAGGGGGTGACGCAAGGCCCGCTCATCAACGCCTCGGCTGTGAAGAAAGTGCAAGCCCACATCGAAGACGCCGTCCAGCGTGGTGCGACGATCGTGACCGGCGGCAAACCGCACGCGCTCGGCGGCAATTTCTATCAGCCCACGATCCTCGCCGATGTGCCCCGCGCCGCCGACATTTTCAGGGAGGAGACGTTTGGGCCGGTCGCCCCGCTGTTTCGTTTCAGAACCGAGGAGGAGGCGGTGGATATGGCCAATGACACCGAATTCGGCCTGGCCGCCTATTTTTACACGCGCGATGTCGGCCGGGTGTTCCGCGTCGCCGAGGCTCTGGAATATGGCATTGTCGGCATTAACGAGGGGATTATTTCGACCGAGGTGGCACCCTTTGGCGGTGTGAAATCCTCGGGACTTGGGCGTGAAGGTTCCAAATACGGCATCGAGGATTATCTGGAGATCAAATACATGGCGCTTGGGGGAATCGGCGCGTAAATGCGCCCCCGTAGGGTAGGCTGCAAAGCAGCCCACCCTACGGTATGTGCGACGCTACAAGGGTCACGTGTATGGTCATTGGTAAAGTTATGACATCGGTGTCGGTTCTGGCGCTGGCCTTGGGCCTGGGAACTTCGGTTGTTGCGCAGGCCGAGGGAACGGCTGCATCGCTCCAGGCTCTCTTGCAACAATTCCACTCTCCCGATTGGCATGTCCGTGCCGACGCCTTCTATAAACTCGTTCGCCCGCTCGAAGATGAGCCGCCAAACGCGGTCAAGCTAAATCATGGCAAGGGTATCGATCCAGCCATAAGGCACGCACTGATTGATCTATTGATTTTTGAGGCCGACGTCGTTGCAGCCAAGGAAACCGCATTTTCGGATGCTAGTGCCGCGCATCGCACACCTGACCTGATGTCGGAAGAGCAATCCGAATACTGGGCTACCCTCAACCAGGCGGTAGGCGGCCTCAATGATCCGGCTGCTTTGGATGTACTTCTAGAACAATCTGTCATGGGCGGTGGGTATAATAACACGGATGCAATCGCGCAGTTTGGGGAGTCGATATTACCAAGGCTTCTGATGCTTTACCGGGAGCGACACGATCAATCTTCCCGTGATTATTTGACGATTGTTTTCACGGACATGCTGAAGCGCGGGCTCGTTATCGATGAGGGCAACCGGAAGGCACTAAAGGGAATATTCCTGGCGCGTTCCTACGACAGTAATCGCGGCACACGACTCGGTGCGCTGCGGGGTTTGTGCACCTTCTCCGATCCTGAAGCGAAAGCACAGGTACAGGCAATCGCCACCAGCGATCCTTACACGTTTGTGACCCGGCAAGGCCAGACGGTATTTCCGCTCAGGCAACAGGCTGAAGTGCTTTTGCGGCATAATCCGTCTGTCCGGACGCCGTAGGATGGGTCTTGACCCATCGTTCTCCCCGCATGCCGGTGGTCAGGCCGATGTGATGGGTCAAGACCCATCCTACTACCGGTTGTTATAAGAAGCGTAGCAGTAAGCGCCGACCGCCGTTGTGGCGCGACACACGAGCGCATTGCACTCCATGCTTTGCGCGAATTCCTCCTTTTGGCCTTCTTCCCGACCCAATGCGGATTCATCTGCCCATAGATAGGAATAACGTATCACCGAGCCGGCTGACGGCGCAGTTTTGCCGCTCATTCCGGCAGGTTCGCCAACTCCTCAATCGCGGACAAAAACCGCTCCGGCGTGTCGGCGGCAAGAAACGCCTGCTGGTCGCGGCGCTTCAGGCGCTCGTACTCCTCAAAGGACAATAGCACGCTCCGCGGCCGGCCGTTCCGCGTCACCATGACGGGCTGGGACAAAGCCAGGTCGCTAGGGTGCGTGAACTGCCGCACAAGCTCTCCCGCGGTGGCCGTGGTCTGCTCCGGCATTAGCCTCTCCACATCATTTTCTGACGACTGATGACTGACCGCCGACGACTGGCCTCACTGCCGCCACGGCAGATCATCCGCCTTCCACCCCGCCACCGACCCGCGGTGCCCACGCGCATCCGGCGGACCTTCGAAACCGTCCGCCACATTATACACGGCTGCAAACCCCGCCGCCGCGGCCGCCCTGGCGGCCGCCATGCTGCGCACCCCGCTGCGGCAGAGAAAATACAGCGGCTGCGACGGCTCCAGACCCGCGTCCCGCAACTCCTCGACAAAACTGGCATTGACGTTGCCGCTGGGAAAATACTGCCACGACACCAGCACCGCCTGCTTGCCCAACGGCCGCAAATCGGGGATGCCGACATACTGCCACTCCGCATCCGTGCGCACATCGACCAACTGGGCGTTGCGGTCCGCCGCCAGCGCGGCGAAACTGTCCTTCGGCGACACATTCTCAACCATCAGCGTTGCTCACTTCAAAGCCTGCACCGGAACCCTGCCCGCCGATGACCGAAAACACAAATATAACTCAGGATTTCGCGGCCGCGGTGGGCAACACCCCGCTGATCAGACTGCGCCAGGCGTCAGAGGCCACCGGCTGCCTGATCCTCGGCAAGGCCGAGTTCATGAACCCCGGCGGCTCCGTCAAAGACCGCGCCGCCGTCTCCATCCTCGATGACGCCGAACGCCGCGGCGCGCTCAAGCCCGGCGGCACCATCGTGGAGGGCACCGCCGGCAACACCGGCATCGGCCTGACCCTCGCCGCCAACGCGCGTGGCTATAAAACCGTCATCGTCATGCCCGAGACCCAAAGCCAGGAGAAGATCGACACGCTGCGCATGATCGGCGCCGACCTCCGCCTGGTCCCCGCCAAACCGTTTCGCGACCCCGGCAATTACGTGCACGTGGCCCGCCGCCTGGCCGACGACATCGGCGCGGTTTATGCCGACCAGTTCGAAAACCCCGCCAACCGCGCCGCCCACCGCGACACCACCGGCCCCGAAATCTGGGCCCAGACCGGCGGCCGCATCGACGCCTTCACCTGCGCCTGCGGCACCGGCGGCACGCTCGCCGGCATCGCCGAGGCGCTCAAATCCCGCAACCCCTCCGTGCGAATCGTGCTCGCCGACCCCGAAGGCAGCGGCCTCTACGGCTGGGTCAAATCCGGCGACCTCAGCGTCAAAGGCAACTCCATTACCGAAGGCATCGGCCAGTCCCGCATCCCCGGCAATCTGGAGGGCGCACAGATCGACAGCGCCGAGCGCATCCCCGACGCCGAGGCGCTCACCCATGTGTTCGACCTGCTCAAGCACGAAGGGATTTCGGTCGGCGGCTCGGCCGGCATCAACATCGCCGCCGCGGTGCGCGTCGCCAAAGCCATGGGGCCCGGCAAGACGGTCGTCACGATTCTGTGCGACAGCGGGGCGCGCTATCAGAGCAAGCTGTTCAACCCTACTTTCCTGCGCGCCAAAGGGTTGCCGCTACCGGCCTGGATGCAGTGACAATCGTAGGATGGGTCTTGACCCATCATTGTGGCGGCGAGCTGCGGTGGCGGGGACGAGATGATGGGTCGAGACCCATCCTACGAGGCTGTAAAAGGAAGAAAGCACTTCTTTTTTGAAAAAAAGAAGCAAAAAACTTTTCATTATTAAGGGTGCTGATGGACTGGTCGCATTTCACGCCGCACGGCTTCTGCCTCGCCTGGGATCCCGCCCTCATCTGGGTGGAAGCGGCGGCCGACGCGCTCATCGCGCTCGCCTATTTCTCTATCCCGGCGGCACTGCTGGTGTTCCTGCGGCGGCGGCAGGACCTGGCGTTCAAGCCCATCTTCGGCCTGTTCGCCGCCTTCATCCTGGCCTGCGGCACTACCCATGTCATGGGCGCGCTCACCCTCTGGCTGCCGGCCTACTGGACCGACGCCGCCATCAAATCCCTCACCGCCGGCCTCTCCGTGGCCACCGCGGTCATTCTCTGGCCGCTGCTGCCCAAGGCGCTGGCGCTGCCGTCACCTTCCGCCCTGCGCGCAGCCAACGACGCCCTGGCCCGCGAAATCGAACGGCGCGACGCCGTGGCGGCACTCCTGCGCGAAAGCGAGGCGCGGCTGCGCCAGGCCCAGAAAATGGAGGCGGTGGGTCAGCTCACCGGCGGCATCGCGCATGATTTCAACAATATGCTGACCGTCGTCATGGGCTCGCTGGAAATGTTGCCCAAGCTCGTCACGCTGGACGCCCGCGCCACACGCCTGACCGACCATGCCTTGCAGAGTGCGCAGCGATCGGCGCGCCTGACCGCGCAACTGCTCAGTTTTTCGCGGCGCTCCATGCTGGAGCCGGTGGCGCTGCATCCTGCCGACATTGTCGAAGGCATACGCGAACTGCTGGCCCGCAGCCTTGGCGACGCCATCGCACTCGATATCATTCCGCCGGCGCCGGGCCAGTGGCCGCTGCTCGCCGACCGCAATCAGACCCAGGCCGCGGTGCTGAACATCGTCATCAATGCGCGCGACGCCATCTCCGGATCCGGCGGTGCGCCGTTGTCGCTGGCGCCGCACGGCCATGTCCGCATCAGCTTCGCCAACCGCACGCTGGGCGAGGCGGAGGCCGAGCGCCTCTCGCCCGACCCCGCGGCGCCTGGCGATTACGTGGTCATTGCCATCGCCGACGACGGCGCCGGGATGCCGGATGCGGTGCGCGCCCGGGTGTTCGAGCCGTTCTTCACCACCAAGCCGGCGGGCACCGGCACCGGCCTTGGCTTGTCGCAAACCTACGGTTTTGCGACCCAATCCGGCGGCACGGTGCAGATCGCCAGCCGGGAGGGCGGCGGCACCACGGTCGAAATCTGGCTTCCCCGCAGCCCGCACGCCCCCGCCGCCGCCGGCGATCCGGACCTGCCGGCGATGGCAGGGAGCCCGGCCGCGTGACCTGCCTCAAAACGGTTTGGGCATGCCATGCAGCCGTCCGACCTCATTGCCGATAAAGCGCTGGCGCTGGGCTTCCAGGCGTGCGGGTTTGCGCCGGCGCATCTGGGTCCCGAGGCAAGGCAGCGGCTCGCCCAGTTCCTCGCTGCCGGCCAGCACGGGCAGATGGGCTGGCTCGCCGACCGCGCCGACCAGCGCAGCCACCCGCAAACCCTCTGGCCCGAAGCCCGCAGCGTCATCGTGCTCGGCATGTCCTACGCGCCGCACGCCGACCCGCTCGCCACGCTGGAAGAACCCGAATGCGGCAATATTTCGGTGTACGCGCGCAACCGCGACTACCACGATGTCATCAAGGGCAAGCTGAAGACGCTGACGCAATTCATCGTCAGCAGGCTGGGTGGCGTGGCCAAGGTTTTTGTCGATACCGCACCGGTGATGGAAAAACCGCTCGCCGAACAGGCCGGCCTCGGCTGGCAGGGCAAGCACACCAACCTCGTCTCGCGCACGCACGGATCATGGCTGTTGCTCGGCGAGATTTTGACGAGTTTGGATGTGCCGCGCTCGCCGCCGTCTGGCGGCGCATGCGGCAGTTGCGAGCGGTGTCTCAAAATATGTCCGACGGATGCATTTCCCGCGCCCTACCGGCTCGATGCCACGCGCTGCCTCTCCTACCTGACCATCGAGCACCGCGGACCGATCCCGGAAGAATTCCGCGCTCCGATGGGCAACCGCATCTACGGTTGCGACGACTGCCTCGCCGTCTGCCCCTGGAACAAATTCGCCGGTGCCGCTTCGGAAGCCAGGCTGCAAGCCCGGCCCGACCTGGTCGCCCCGCGCCTGGCCGACCTTGCGGCGCTCGATGATGCGGGTTTTCGCACCCTCTTTGCGGGCTCGCCGGTCAAGCGCATCGGGCGGGACCGGTTCGTGCGCAACGTCGCCATTGCCATCGGCAATTCCGCCGCACCTGCGCTGGTGCCATCGGCGCAGGCGCTGGCGGGCGACGCCGATCCGGTGGTGGCGGAAGCCGCGCTTTGGGCGCTGGCGCGGCTCGCCGCGTGCTGATGAAGCGCAGTTTTGCGCTCGCCGGCCACCGCACCAGCGTTGCCCTGGAGCCGGAATTCTGGGAGGCGCTCGCCGCCCTGGCGGCGCGCCGCGGCACCAGCCTGGCGGCGTTGGTGGCGGAGTCCGATGCAGGGCGGGAGGCGTCACAGCCTCTGGCCTCGTCCTTGCGGGTTTTGGCGCTGCGGTCGGTCTCTTCCGGATTTTCTTAACGAATACGCAATTCTTTCGCGGGCATCCTGTGCTTGTCCCGAAAAACCGGGCTTGCAAGGAGAAACTCCAATGACTCCGATGAGCACACCAGCGACCAACAGCGCCATTCCCGCGGCTCAACCCGTCATTGTCAGCCCGCTCGTTCTGGCAGACCGGCTTCTCGGTCTCGCGCAGGATGCCGACCAGGCTGGCCTCAGGCGGCCAGCGGCGGACCTCGTCCGGCTGGCTTTTGCCATGTATGATGAGGTGCCGCAGCAGCGGTGCTTTACTTGCGCCTGGGATGCGTATCCTTCCGCTTAGCCGGCAAGCTGATATCGGTTTGCATATGTGCCGCGGTCCAGGGCCCGGTGACGTGCAGCTGTATGCCCGGCGGCGACGGCGCGGCAGGCGTTACGGTGGCGATGATGTCCGACGCGCTGCCGTCCAGCATCAGCGTGCCGCTCAGCTTAAGCGCGCCTGCGGGAGAGGTGAGGGTGGCTGCATCCAGGGTCAGACGGCCATGGTCCATGGTGCCGATCACGGCACCATTGGCATTCGCCGACGTGCCCGCGCTCAGCGCAGGCGCGAGTGCCTTGGCGCTCAGCCTGTGTGCCGCGACCAGACGTGCGACCCGCGCGAGATCGAGGCCAGCGACGGTTCCGCCGCTGAGCTGAACTACCAAACTCCCGCTGCACGACGCGCGCCATGCGTCACCGCCGGCACCCGCGGCAAAAATGTCGGCGCTGCCCGACAGCGTGCCGGCGCCGATGTCGAGCGGCAGCCCGGTCAGCCGGTCTGGCAGGTTCACATCGCTCAATGTCAGGCGCGCCGCGATGTGTGCCGGCGCCTGGCTGACGTCGGCCGCCACCTCGCCGCTGATGCTGCCCGCGCCTATGCTGGCTGCCAGCGGATTGGCGAGGAGGGCGCCGTTCTGCACGACCGCCTCAACGTGCAGGGCGTGCGCGACGGGTGCCAAATCGGCGAGCACCTGGCCGGCGCGCAGATGCAGGCGTCCGCTCCAGCCGCGCAGCCAGGCCGACGGCACGGTTTCGTGCCATGGCAGGGCGAGTGTGTCGGCGTCGATGGCCACATCTATGGACGGCATGGCTGAGGTGAGATCGGCATCGGCGTGTGCCGACGCACGCAGCGAAGCGGCTGTCACATTCAGGTCGGCGAGATGCACATGGCTGGGGGTCGCGGTGACCTGGGCAAGCAGGGCGAAGGATCCGGTTTCCAGCCAGCGTTCGGCATGCGCGGCGCCCAGGGCAGCCAGCAGGCGCGGCGCGCCCGGGTGGCGCATGGTGATGGTGGCCTCTACCGACGGCGCGCTGGCGTCGATGCTGGCCTGCGCCTCGGCGCGCAAATCCGCGGCATCGGCGCGCAATTGCAGGCGCCAGGCGTGGGGTGGGCCCGACGCGTTCATTTCGACCGTCGCCCCGACTTGCCACAGGCCGGGCTGCAGCAACCGCGCAGGAAACCCGAATTTTGCTGCGGCCTCGGCCAGCGCCGTGACATTCTGCGTAGCGGCGCTGCCGTGGACACCCGTCAGGCTGAAATCGCTACCCAGCGTGCCCGCGAGAGACATCTGGCCGGCCGCGCCGGTCAAAGTCAGGTGCTTGAGCGTGAGTCCGGCCGGCGCGCTGTGCAGCGCCGCATCCAGAGCTCCCACATTCTGACCATGCCAGCTGGCCGATGCCGCCCGGATGAAGATATCTCCATCGAACGTCGGCCAGGCGCCCGGGCTGGCGAAATTGTCCAGTGCCAGCGCATCGAGCACGATCCCCATGCCGAAGCCTGGGCGGGCGCCGCGTGCGATGCCAAAGCCGCCGGAGATTTTGGCTCCGTCCAGCGTGCCCGTCAGGCCCGACAGCGAGAGTGTGCCGGAGGTGATCCGCACCTGGCCGGCGATGCTGGCTCGGTGAGGGGAGGGCAGGCCGATGAGCGTGGGCGCGAGCGGATGCAGCCAGGCCAGGGTGGCGCGGAGGTCCGGCGCGTCCAGGCTGGCCGGGCCTTCGAGGAAAAAACCGGCGCCATTGCGCCCCGCCGTGCCGCTCAACCGCAGGCGGGCGCCGCCAGGCAGCGTGGCCATCACGCGCTCGACCCTTGTCTGGCCGCCCTCCAGCGCCAGCGTCAGTTCCGCATGTTCGACGTCCCCACCGAGCATGCTGACGTGCAGGGCATCGAGGGCAAGGTGCAGCTTCAGTGCCGGCGCCTGCATGGCAGCCAGCACCGGCGCCCAGAGCGGCGCATCCAGGGTCTGCGCCGAAATCCCCAGGTCCAGCCCGGCCGGCCTGGTGATGCGCAGCAGCACCCGGGCCTTCGCATGGACTCCGGGGCCGGAAAAATCCAGCGCCGGCAGGGCGAGCAGCCCGGCCGCGGCGGAGAACGGACCCCGCGCCTGCCATGGGCCATGCGGCGCGGCGGCCAGGGCGGCGAGGTCTCGCCCCCGCCCCTCGACCTGTCCGGTGACGATGCCCTGGGCGAGACTGCCGGCAAAACCGCCCGACGTGCCTTCGAAAGCGCCCTGGCCGTTGATGAAGACCGACAGGGCGCCTTTGCCGTCGGAATCCGGCGCCCCGAGCGTCGTCGTAAAACGCCAGGGCGCGCCGGCCAGCGCCGCCGCACCCTGGATGCGCAGGGCGCCGGTGGCTGCCTCGCTGCGCACCGCGGCGTCGATGCCGGTGACCGCCACGCCCCCCAGCGCCACGCTGCCGCCTTCCACCCGCGCGGTGAACGGGTGGCGCACGTAGGGTGGAACCGGGGAGCCGAGCCGGGCCGGCAGCGGCCAGGGCAAGGTCAGCGCCGGGGCACCCAGCACCAGGTCGCGCACCACCAGCCGGCCGCGCAGCAGCGGACCCACCGCCACCTCCAGCCGCAGCGCCTGCAGGTGCGCGGAAACCCCGTCGCCCTGGTCGGGAAACGTGACGTCGGCCGCCGTCAGCACCGTGCGCGGCAGCAGTTTCAGGGTCACATCGCCGCCGATGGTCACTGGCCGGCCCAGTTCGGCGGCGGCGAATTGCGCGATCTCGGTGCGGTAGCGGTTCCAGTCGAGCATCGCCGGCACGATCCACACGGTCAGCAGAACGGCGATGAAAGCCACCAGGCCTTTGCGCAAGGCTGGCATGGCTAATGAGGCACGTCCGAGGGGCGGTGGCTTCTTTGCTGCACCTTTTGACCAAGCCTCAGCGTTCTGTCCCCGTCAACGCCGGCGTGCTACGAGTGAGGACGATGAGCTATTCACGATGAGCTACTGGGGTAAGCTACTGGGCGGCATGGCGGGTTTTGCCGTGGGCGGCCCGTTCGGCGCGGTGATGGGGGCTGCCGTCGGCCACGCCGCCGACAGCGGCGCGCTGCCGCGCATTCCGCTCAAACGCGCCGATATGCATCCGGTGCGGCTCGCCGCCATGTTCGCCTCGCGCGAACAGGTGTTCGCCATGGGCGTGGTGGCTCTGTCCGCCAAACTCGCGAAATGCGACGGGCCGGTCACCCGTGCGGAAATCGACGCTTTTCGACGGGCCTTCCGCGTGCCCCCGGCCAATGGCCGCGAAGTCGGCAAATTGTTCGACCAGGCGCGCGACAGCGCCGATGATTTCGAGCCCTACGCCCGCCAGCTCGGCATCAGTTTCGCGGACAACCGCGGCCAGTTGGAGGATGTGCTGGCCGCCCTGTTCGGCGTCGCCCGCGCCGATGGGCCGGTGAACCCGACGGAGCTGGATTTTCTCGCCCGCGTCGCCGCCGGTTTCGGGCTTGACGGCCCGGCTTGGGAGCGTGCCCGCGCCGGCACCCAGCGCGTCACCCCGGCCAGCACCGAGCCCGACCCTTACGCCACGCTGGGCGTCACCCGCAGCGCATCGAGCGAGGTGATCCGCGCCGCCTGGAAACGGCTGATGCGCGAAAACCACCCGGATTCCCTGGCCTCGCAAGGCGTCGCCCCCAATTTGATCGAGCGGGCGAGTGCGAAGGTGGCAACCATCAACGCCGCCTGGGACCGGGTCAAGCGCGAGCGCGGCCTGTGAGTTTGACCATCGAAGACCTGCCCAGTCCGAATATCGACGAGCGCCCCTGCGCGGTCGATATGCTGATTCTGCACTACACCGGCATGCAGAGCGCACGCGCCGCCATCGACCGGCTGCGCGACCCGGTGGCGCGCGTCTCTTCGCACTATGTCGTCGATGAGGACGGCTCGGTTGTTCGCATGGTACCGGAGCATCTGCGCGCCTGGCACGCCGGCGTGTCGTACTGGCGCGGCCGCCGGGTGCTCAATGATTGCTCGGTCGGCATCGAAATCGTCAACCCCGGCCATGAGTGGGGATATCGCCCGTTTCCGGCTGCCCAGATCGCGGCGGTGCGGGCGCTATGTGTCGAAATCCTCGGCCGCCACGCGATCCCGGCCCGCCATGTGGTCGGCCATAGCGATGTGGCGCCCGACCGCAAGCAGGACCCCGGCGAGCTTTTCCCGTGGCGCGATCTTGCGCGTGACGGCATCGGGCTTTGGCCGGAGGGCGAGGGCGAGGGCGATTTGGCCGAGGCGCTGGCCGCCATCGGCTATGAGGTCACGCCAGGGTCGCCGGTGCCGGCGCATGTGGTCACCGCGTTTCAGCGCCACTGGCACCCGGAGCAGGTGACGGGTGCAGCCGATCCGGCGACGGTCGGACGGTCAACGGCCCTGGCTATGGCGCTGCGGTAACCGGCAGCGTCATCCCGGCCACGTCGGCGCCGAACCACGCTTGCGGCTCGGACGGCACCGCCTGCTCGCGCGCCTCCTCATCGGCGACGCACCCTTTTATAGACGCATAAGCCTGCCGCCAGGTCCCGCCGCGGTCGAACGCGGCGAGCAGGCACCGGTCATACACCGTATAGACACGCCCGGCGGCGCAGCCGAAGGAGGTGCGGTCCGGTCGCGCGGCGGTCAGCACGATGCGGTTCGGCCGTGTCATCGGCGGCAGCGCGAAACTGCCGGAAAAGCAGGCCGACACCACCACGAAGGTCGGCGCGTGCGCACAGCCCTGCACCAGCGCATGATCGAGCGCGCCGGGTGTGAGAAAATCCTCGCCGGCGCTGAGCCAAAGCCCTTCGCCCTCGCCACCGTGCGAGGTCGCGAACACCAGGCACCCCTGACCCGGCGCCGGCCGCAGCGCTGCCACGGCTGCCAGAACGTTCCGCAGGGTCGCCGGCCGCACATGCTGCTTCGCGATCATCCGGCGCGCGGCGCTGAGCCGCGTGATGTCGGCGGGTGTGGCGCCGCCGCGTGCCAGCAGGCGCGCGCGCGCGCCGGCGACCGCGTTGTCGAACACCGGCAGGCTGCCGTCGCCGGCCACCAGCACCGCAACGACGCCGGCGTGCGCCACCACCGGCGGCCGGGCCTGCGCTGCGCACGCCCCGAGCGCCAGCGAAAGACCGAGCGCGGCCAGGCGGGCTATGTGTATAAGATGAAATGTCCCCATGGCGCGTATCATAAAGGCGCCGGCGCCAGGCCGAAAGCCGCGTAAACCCAAGCTCAGATCGTTCGGTAGAACACCACCCGCCCCTCCGGCAGGATCTGGTTCATCAGGTCGAAATCCCGGATGTTGCGGGTCAGCACGGCGTAGCCGCGCTCCAGCGCATGCAGATAGATCGTGGCGTCGTTGAGCGCCGCCACCTCCTGGCCCGGCTGAAAGCCGCCCAGCCGGAACACCAGGCCCGAGAGTATGCCCGCCTCCAGCAGAACGCCGGCACTGCCATCCTCCAGATGATGCCGCGGGATTCCCTCGATCGCCCTGGTCAATTTGGCCAGGATGGCGCGTGTGTCGGGACGGGTTGTACTCAGACGGCCGAAATTATGTGACAGTTCGCCGAGTACGACAGAGACATGCCTCACGGTCCTTGTTCGGAACAGGGTTTCTACCGAGGTCGGTAGTTCGCCTTCCAACTCATCGATATAGACCGAGGTATCGAGCAGCAGACGCGGCCCCGTCAGTGGAGCCTCATCGGCAAACATCAGCGCGGGATCGGCGCGGCGCGTCAGCGTGCCTGTAAAACTTTGGGGCCTGAGGCGCCGGAGCGACCGCGCCAGGTCAGCCCGCATGGTCAGCCGCCGAACAGCACGCCTTTCGGCACACTCCCACGGAGCGCGATCAGGCGCTCGCCGAAATCATCCTCGATCGCCACTGTGGCCAGGGCATAAGTCAGCAGTTCGGTGGTCTCGGTCAGGCCGGTGACGCGCTTGGCCTGCTCCACCAAAGCCGCCGGAAACCGCCCGCCGAGCTGCCGGTCCTTCGGGCCCAGCAGCCCCATCTCCTCGGCGGCGCGCAGGGTCGCAGCCTGCCGAAAGCGGGGGCGGGCCAGCGGATCCTCCATGTCCTCGATGTCGGCCATCGGGCTTCTCCTTACGATGCAGAACAATATAGCGAGTTTGTCAAACGTGATCAAGCGGTCTCGTCATGTGACACGCCGCGACCCCGCCTGCCGGTCTCCCACTCCACCACTGTTGCACCAGAAGCACAGCCAGGCACGCTGGTATGCGGCCCGGAACCATTTCAGCTTGCAACGCTGAGTAACTCTTCGGCAAGGTTCTATTACAAGCCGTAACACGCACGCGCACAACGGCATATCGTAGTTACCTGGGGACATTGTATGACACTTCGACCGCCTGGTTTCCGACAGAAGCTTCTGGGGTGGACCGCCTGCTCGCTGCTGGCCACCAGCGCTTCCGCGCCCTTCGGCGCCGCCTGGGCGCAGGCCGCAGCGCCCGCGGCCGCCGGCCAGCAGACCGCCGCCGCACCGCAGACCGACGCCAGTCAGCCCGTGCTCACCGCCGACGCCGCAGCCCCTCCGCCGGCTGACGCGGCTGCGGCGCCGCCGGCGTCGCCCGGGGCATCCGAGCAGATCGTCGTCACCGGCAGCCTGGTGAAACGCTCCAATCTAGAAGCCATCTCACCCGTCGTCACCGTCAGCGGCGCCGAAATTCAGGCCAAGGGCCTCACCAACTCCGCCGACGTCATCAACCAGTTGCCGCAGGCCGGCGTCCCCGGCATCTCGAACGCGAACTCCAATTTTTCGGACGACGCGGCCGGCCTGAGCGTCGTCAACCTGCGCAACCTCGGCACCTCGCGCACCCTGGTGCTCATCGACGGCATGCGCACCGCCGGCGGCATCCCGCCCGGCCAGGGGGCCGGCAACGGCGTCGATATCAGCACCATCCCCGCCTATCTGATCGACAAGATCGACGTGGTCACCGGCGGCGGCTCCTCCACCTACGGCTCCGAAGCCGTCGCCGGCGTGATCAATTTCCGCCTCAAGGAGAGTTTTAACGGCATCCTGTTCAACCAGCAGATCGGTGAGACGACGGACTACGGCGACAGCCGCACCACGACCACCGACCTGCTGATGGGCACGGATTTCGCGGAGGGCCGCGGCCACGCGCTGTTCGCCGCCGAGTACCAGGACGAAGGCATCGTCAAATCATCCAGCCGCCCCTTCGCCGCCGAAGACATCAACCTCGGCGGGCCTGACGGCACCACGCCGCACCAATATTCGCCCAGCAGCTACACGCCCTATGGCTCCATAAAAACCGACAACGGCCGCTTCGTCATCCTGGGCGACGGCTCGATCGCGCCTTACAGCGCCGACACCTACGGTTTCAACCGCGAAGCCTACCGCACCATCCAGATCCCGACGACGCGCCTGGATACTTATTCGAAGATTTCCTACGACGTCCTGCCGGACACGCTGACCTATTTTGCGGATTTCAAATTCGCCCGCACCACGGCCACGACCATCCTGGAGCCGATTGCCATCGGCGCCGGCCAGGGCACGACCACCATCGGTTTCAATGGCGACTATCTGACGCTGCCGCTGACCAACCCCTATATCCCGGCCGCCATCGCCGCCCAGGGCATCGTGGGTGACGGCGCCGGCGGTGTTGCCGACTTCCGCCGCCGCTTCCTCGAACTCGGCGACCGCGGCGACAGCGACACGCGCTATAATTTCGCCATCACCAACGGCATCCGCGGCGAACTTTTCGACCGGTTCGATTATCAGGCGTACTACAGCTACTCCGAGACCACTTCCTCCAACGTTGAAGCCAATAGCGGCAACGTTCTGAACCTGCAGAATGCGCTCAACGCCACCACGATCAACGGCCAGATCGTCTGCTCGGACCCGAGCGCGCGCGCCGAAGGCTGCGTGCCGATCAACCTGTTCGGCCCCGGCAAGGCTTCGGCCGCGGCGCTGAACTATATCCGCGCCACCAAGAGCTATAACGACGACATCAGCGAAGGTGACGTCGTGGCCAAGATCAACGGCCCCGTCGCCCACCTGCCGTATGGCGACCTGCAGCTCGCCGCCGGCTTCGAACACCGGCGCGAGGACGGGTCGAGCACGCCCGATGCGCTGACCGCCTCCGGCTTCGGCCTGGATACCTCAGGCCCCGCCACCCGCGGCGGCTATGCGGTGACGGACTTCTTCACCGAAGCCAAGATACCCATCCTGGCCGACCTGCCGTTCGCCAAGGCGCTGACGCTCGATGCCTCCTACCGTCACAGCGACTACACGCTGTCGAAAGTCGGCGGCCAGGAGAGCTACCGCTACGGCGGCACCTATGCGCCGGTGAAAGATGTGCTGTTCCGCATCGACAATTCGGTCGCCATACGCGCCCCGAACATCGATGAGCTGTACACCGGCCGCACCCAGAACGCGCAGTCGGTCACCGATCCTTGCAGCAACGTCGGCATCAGCACGGCCGCCAATCCGGCCCTGCGCATTGCCAACTGCCGCAAGATTCCCGGCATCGTGCCGGGCTTCGTCGAGAACCAGGCCAACCAGCAGACCGAAATCAGCTACCAGTCCGGCAACCCCAACCTGGACGCCGAGCGCGCCCGCGTTCTCACCTACGGCGTGGTGCTGCAACCCCGCTACGTGCCGCGCTTCTCGATGAGCGTCGATGCGTTCAAATATCTGATCGCCGGCGCCATCCAGAGCATCGATCTGCAAACCACCGCGAATGAATGCGCCGACACCGGCAACGAGGCATTCTGCCAACTGGTGCGCCGCGACCCGACCACCGGCTTGATCCAGGGCGTCGATAGCAAGGTGATCAACGTCGGCGCCATCCGCGAACAGGGCATCGACGTGCAGGCCAATTACGAGCTGCGCGTGCCCGCCCTCTCCAAATACGTGTTCCATAACATCGACGACAACGCCGCCGTCGATTTCAGTTGGAACTACGAGTATATCAACTACCTGAACTACATCTCCGTCCCCGGCGACATCACCGAGCAGGCCGGCGACTTCGGCGCGCCGAAAAACAAATGGACGCTCGACACCACCTACCGCGACGACAAGATCCAGTTGAGCTACGAGCTGCGCTACCTCGGCCAGCAGACCTACGATGTGACCAGCCCCGGCACGCCGCACTTCGGCAACGTGTTCTATAGCGACATCAGCGCGCGCTATCAGTTCACCAAGAAGATTTCGGCCTATGTCGGCGTGCATAATCTGTTCGACCGGCAGCCGCCGCAGCTCGACCAGGCGTATCAGCAGACCGGTGCGGGCGTCGCCACCGGCGTCACCGGCACCAACACCGTGCCCGACGTGTACGACGCCATCGGCCGCTACATCTACCTCGGCGTCCACGCGCAGTTCTAAGTCCCACGCCTAAATGTCGTAGATGTCGTAGGGTGGGCTTCAGCCCACCTGAGACTCCACCGCCTCAAACTGGAGGGCTGAACCCACCCTGCAAAGCCGACTGACCCACACCCGCCGCCCTCTCCCCGGCGCCATCCCCCGGCGCCGGGGAGTGTTGCACTGCGAGCACAGTTTTACCCCGCTCATATGTCGCGGCTGCATACAGGGTTGCGAAAATCTGTAACACCGCTGCAATCTGCGCCCCATCAACGGAAGCGTAACTGCTGCACCCTGGGGGGGCAGTTTACGTGGTCTGTGCAACGCGTGCTGCTCCCGCCGCTGGCGTATGGAGCAGTTTTGTTATTTTTGGGGGCTATATGAGCTGCAAAGCGCAAACCTTTCGACAGAGGCTGATGCTGTTTTCGGCATGCAGCCTGGTAGCCAGCGTGGTTCCGGTCGCCGCCGGCATGGCCGATACGACCACCGCCGCGGCCCCGCAGGGCATTCAACTGGCGCAGGCCGGCACGCCGGCGCCGAGCTCGGATCAGAAGACGCCTGAGAGCATCATCGTCAAGGCGCAGAAGCGCCTGGTGAAGGAAAAGAATTCACCCTCCGCCGTGACCGAACTCGGCTCGGCCGCTATCGCCGCCACCGGCGTCTCCGGCAGCCCCGGCACGCTGCTCCGCCAGGCGCCGTCGATTTACGTCTATTCCCAAGGTCTCGGCGACAACGCGCCGGAACTCACCGTGCGCGGTCTGCGCGGCCTGGAAATCGCCACCACGCTGGACGGTATTCCGACGCAGGACCTTCTCGCCCCCGGCTCCTTCTACCTCGCCAACAACCTCGGCGGCGTGTTCACCCTCAGCCAGATCAGCGGCGTGTCGGTCTATCCCGGCGTGGCCTACCCCGACAAGAACACGTTCGGCACGATCGGCGGCACCATCGCCTACTCGACCAAGCGCCCGACCAGCGATTTCTACTTCGACGTCACCGGCACGGTCGGCTCCTTCGGCACCTACAAGGAAGGTTTTGAGCTTAATTCCGGCAAGCTGGACGGCCTGCTGGGCAGCGGCGACAACGCCCCGAGCTTCCTGCTGAATTACAACAACCTGCAGACGCAGGGCTATATCGACGGCACGCCGAACCGCGAAAACGAAATGGAGTTCGCGTTCGACAAGCCGTACAACGATGGCCTGTCGGCGTTCCAGGCAACGGTGATCTACAACACCGCGAGCGGCCTGATCGAGAACGAGCCGGTGCCGGTGCCGTATCTGGAAAAGAACGGCCTGTTCAGCAACTATCCGACCGACCTGGATTTCGCTCAGCAGCGCAACGATTACCTGACCATCATCCTCAAGAACAACACCTACGTGAACGACTACCTCAGTGTTGGTCTGTCCACGTTCTATTTGCATAACGACAATCAGCTCGAAGATTACGGCAGCATCCTGAATGATCAGCCGAACGGCCTGCCCGGTCCGCTGACGGTCGGCAACGCCTCGCCCTTCGTCAACAACCCTGGCGGTTTCGGCGAGGGCGGGCTCTATGGTCCCGCGGTCGGCGGCGCTGGCCTGGGCATTTTCAACGGCGGCTATGGCGGCTATTTCTACGGCAGTGGAAACCGCTATAACCCTGGCCAATACTACAATAATCCGAAGGCGTGCCCGGCGTCGGTCATCGCGGCCTACGGCGGTGCGGGATATTCGCCTTGCGGCTTGAATGACCAGATCAGCGGATCGAGCAGCGACACCTACGGCATCCAGCCGAGCTTTACGGTTCTGCCGCCGACAATCTTCGGCATCGACAACACCATCAAGGTCGGTGGTCTGTTCGCCAAGGAAACGTCGCCCGCCGGCTACTCCTATCTGGGTGCGTTTCCGAACACGCCGCAGACAGCAGCGAATGCCGCCTCGGTGCAAAGCGGCGGCACGCAGCGGACGATCTATCAGGGCTATATTCAGGACAAGATCGATCTGCTCGATAACACTCTGCATCTGACACCTGGCGGCACGCTCGAAGGCACATTCTCCAGCTTCAAGAGCGGCGCCGTGTTCGGCAGCAAGCAGGCAGCGTACTACGGGCCGAATGGTTTAGCCAATGGCGGCACCGACCTCGACCAGTACGGCCCTTACAAGGCGAACAAGTGGGACCGCGAGGCACTGCCGTTCTTCAACATCAGCTATGACTTCGACAAGGTTGCACCCGCGCTCAAGGGCTTTTCGGCCTACGGCAGCCTTGGCAATTCTGCCCTGTTCGCGCCGGTGGGCGATTTCGGGCCAAATACCGCGGGCCCGCCGCCCTACGCCTCGATCGTGCATTTCTATGAAGGCGGCGTGAAATACAACGTCACCAACCTCGCCCTGTCGGTGGATTATTTCTACCAGAAGGTCGATCGCGATTTTGGTTTCTTCGAGTTCCAGTCAGGTCCGCAGAATGGCCAGTCGGTCTATTCCGGCTTCGGCCAACGCGAGTTCAAGGGTGTTGAGGGTGCAGCCATCTATCAGCTCACGCCGCAATTCCAGTTGTTTGCAAACTTCTCGCACCTGCTTGCCAAGGATCTGACCAGCGGCAGCGCGTTCGATACGGTGGCCGAGGATCAGTACGGCACCGTGTTCAAAGGCAATCCGTCCACCGGCATCCCGGATTGGCTGTCCACCTTCGGCGTGGATTTCACGCGCAAGAGCACATTCAAGGACGGCGACGCAATCGATGCCCGCATCACCGGCCAGTACACCGGCCATCAGTTTACGAGCTATGATCTTGGCGGGACTGCCTATCTGACCGTGCCGAACTATACCGGCCTGGCACCTTTAGACTTCAACGGCTGCCCTGGCGTGCCGAATACGAAAGGGTCGTGCCTTGCCTATACTCGCTACAACCAGGTTACCGGTGCCACCACCTACGATCCGAACGGCGGCATTTCGCCGTTCGCGATCTTCAACCTGGATGTGAATTATACGCTTCCGACGCCCTGGCTGCCGGTGCTGAAGAAGCTGACGTTCGACGCGAACATCCAGAACCTCTTCGATCAGCACTACTTCCAATACTACTACAAGCAGATCTCGCCGGCCTCCTGCGGCAAGTTCACCAGCGGTCCGTTCTTTGGCCTGGCCAGAAACAACTACTCCTGCGGCGGCGAGTTCGCGGACGGCATTCCAGGCCAGCCGTTCAGCGTATTCTTCACTGTGACCGCACGCTTCTAACCACGCCCGCCCCTACAAAGGGCCGCGCCCCCCGGCGCGGCCCCGTAGGATGGGTCTTGACCCATCATCTCTCCACCGCACCCCGCGTATCACGTGGCGTATGATGGGTCTCGATCCATCATCTCTCCGCGCCACGCACAATGATGGGTCAAGACCCATCCTACGGTCTGGCGCTTCCTTCCCGTTTCTCGCCTCTCCG
>Ga0116231_10004023_pt1 | contig 30044 bp, 21 predicted proteins | sample S1TSphgellanicum_2_FD_89695 | JGI IMG/M metagenome (GOLD analysis project Ga0116231, IMG submission 89695) | Host-associated microbial communities from peat moss isolated from Minnesota, USA - S1T2_Fd - Sphagnum magellanicum MG | ecosystem: Host-associated > Plants > Peat moss > Unclassified... | reverse complement strand
CAAATAAGTACCAGTTCTAAGGTTTGCAGACTATTTCCATGCTCACCAGGAAATAAAATGAAGAGAGAGCTGAAAAAAAAAAAAAAAAAAAAAAAAAAAAACCATGTGTGTGGAACTGAAGTACTTGCGTAATTTCAGTCATTTCACATTTCGGCTGGGTGCTGGATTTAATGGATAAGAGTTTCCATGTCTATTTGAGCTTCAATCGAACTGACTACTCCAGCCTTCATTTTATTTCCTGGTGAGCATGGAAATAGTCTGCAAACCTTAGAACTGGTACTTATTTGTATTGCAGATCAAGTGAGGTGGCGGCGATGTGGCAAGATGGGTCCGTGCAAAGATGCACATCTTTCGGATGACTTACAATCTCTCATTTCCAGAAAACTCTCAATGGCTGTGAGGACTGAGAGAATCACCCATCTGCTTCCATCAGGGGACCTAGGGTCCACTCTTGACAGAGAAGGGAATTGGGGACCTGAGCATCAGATGAGCATGGATCGAGCCAGGGCTGAAATGGCTTTGAATCTGCTTCGAGAGAAGGGAGGAGATGTTGGGGATGAATTTGCCATCAGGCTAAGAATTACCCTGCTTTGTGTTGTGGAAGAGAATACGTACACAATTCGTGACCAAAAGGTAAAAAAATATTTGGTGCCCATCTCCACTTTTCTGTCTGACATTTCTGTCATGGTCTTAGTGTTAAGCATAAATCTTTTGATGATGAAACCAAAAGCACTATTTGAATGTTTTTGCGATGGCAAATTTTTTATGCTCATTGCCGCTTTTCTGACTGACAATTGCTATCACCATCTTAAAGTGTGAACCAGAATTTTTTTGATGATGAAACCAAAAGCACGATTCAAAATGTGTTTGCAATGACCAAGACCTAATTCTGCAACCAAAAGCATCATTTGAATGTTTTTGCAGTGGATCACAATCTAATTCTGCACCGGTTGTTTCTGTGCTAGAGTAACTACTTGGATGTCCCTATAATATGTGTACTTAAGGGAGAAGAACTTACAATAGATGTTGGATGTTATGTGAACAGGGTGAGATAGTGGAGGAAGGGAAGCAAGTTGTGGTTTGGGAACAACACAATCCAACATGGTATATAAGGGGATGCGTAAGCTACCCTTTTAACAACTGATTTGCAAAAATCTCTTAAACCTTGATTTGTACAAAACCTCTTCTTGTACATCCAATCCAGTTGCTTCCAGGCCAAAGGAGCTTCAGAGGTCAGGGTTTATTTATTGCACAAAATAGACTTCTTCAAAGTCAAAATGTATGATCCCTTTGAAGCTTGAATCTTCTTCTTTCAGCATTTATAAGTAGTGCTAAGTTCTGAACCAGAATTATCTCATGGATTTTTACCCTGAGTTCAATTTGTTGGGATGCTAAATTGTATCTTCAAAGCTACCAATGCTTCTCAATTGACAGCTTTGAGAATACAATTGTCCTGGGTTAGAGTAGAGTTCCATTATTTCTTTTTAGTTCTGAAGGGATTCAAACATGTAAGTTTCTTTTTTTCATTTGAAAAAGTCTGGTCACTGAACCCATTTGATGCTTTGAATCAAAACATCCAGAGGTGTGTTTTTCAGTTTGACAAATTTTGGGATTTTTGCAAATTAAAAAAATTAAGAAATTTTAGGGGAATTTCAGTGTTGTTGGTGCCAATTTGACTGATTCTTTAAAAATTGGGGAAATTTTCTCCAAATTTTCAATAACAAGAATTTGCTCTTGAAATTTTAGAAACCCTTGATTCGGACTCTTTGTGTGACATGATAGTGCCAACTTCTTTTGAATGGGAACATTGCTAAAAGCTTATGTATCTATTGTGTTGCAACCAACTAACAAGATTGCATAGGTATCAATTGGAAATGGTTCCAACATTTGTGACCCTCAAGTCTAGTGTCTCTTTTCTCTTTATGAATGTAAGAATGTTGGTTTGGTATCACCTTTTCAACATAGGTTACGTGGTTCTGGCATTTGAGGCTTTCATTATTGGTATATACTAGCTAGTACATGTATTTAGTGCTTTTTAGAAACTTTCATATTAGTTTGGTCTATGTTGAGTTCAAAATTTAGTTGTCCACATTAAAAGAAGATTTTTATTTGCAATCAATTTTAGTAAATAAAAATCATTGATTTGGAATCATTTTTCAATTATAAATGACATTTTTAATGTTGCAAAAATTGGTGGCAAATGACAATTTTTTTTAGTGCATTTTTTTTTGGTACATTTGTCATTTTGTTGCAATGGTCTAGTGCATATACTTCACTTATGTATGCATTGAGTTAATTTGGAATCTAAATAGAGGTTGTTGAATGGAGGTTTAAGTTGGGGCCTTTAATCTCCTTGAATTGATCATTGTATCCATTACAACCACAACAATAATGTTACCCATGGGGTATCTTGCCATTTTTTAATTTTGGGGTAAAGTTGTTTTGTATGTTTCAATTATTTTAAGCATTTGGCATTCTAGTGTTTGATTTAACAATTTAACCTTTAGATGAAATTGATGATAATTCAAAAAGTGATGCAAAGCTCAAATGATGAGTGTAACTAATTGTGTAATGTAGGTAGTTGATGTGGTCACAACAAGAAGTGAGGTTCCTAGAAACACTCAAATACATGAAAACATGCTTAAGAGCCCAAATCAATAAATGTTGCCAATTGATGTGGTGAGTGAGGTACCCATGCAACCTTCAAAAGTTTACATTTTAGATTATAAATAAAAACCCCAATTTTTACTTGTATTTTTTTCTTATAATCTTTTGCGCTTAACAATGGGTCATGGTAATATATTAACAAATAAGTGATATCGTCCAATCCACACAAGGAAATGAAGAGGAAATAATTATAATTGAAACACATCAAACCCCAAAGTGAAATCTAACCACCTATGCAATGATTCATGCTTTTATATGACAATTCTTGATTGAAATTTGCAACTTAAATCAAATGAGAAGTTTGCCAATCAAAGCTAGACTACTTTGAGATGTTCTTTAATGTTTTGCATAATGTTTTTTTGCAGTGTCAAGAGGTCATAATAATGCAGATATGGTTTGGCTCCATGTACATATGGTTTGGTTCCATGTGGGTAGTAGACGAAGAAGACAAAGAAACCAACTAGAGAAAATCCTCCAATGCTAAGATTTCGAGGACATGTGGTAAACAACTACAAAGGCCTTGCCCATGCCAAAGGTGCCCCCACCATGTCTTTAGTGATTTCAATTCTTTTTTTGCAAATTATTGTTTTCACCACCCTTCAAAAGTTATCTTGCAATTAGGCAATACATGTCCATGTGCATTGCTATTAATGTTGTTAGAACTTGCATGTACAATTTGCCATCGATGATTCAACGTTCTTGTTGAACAAATGTCATATTTTAATTAATGGAATTTTTTTGGTGTTAGTGAGCATCATATTGCAACAAGTGGAATAGTTTTTTATGTTAGCGGCAATATGTTTCATGGGGTTGTTATTGAAGAAGTTGTGTATAAGGTGGAGGTGCATGGTGTGATGCTCCATGCAACAACTTTCATGTTTCCAATTTTTTAAAAAAACCTTTCGTGCAACTATTACTAAAGGATGTGAAAGGTCAATTCACATTTTGGAAAGGTGTGAATATGCAGAAAACTACTTGAGTTTTTATCTCTTAGATTTAATGTAATTAAGTGTGGTGTAGCTCACAATGCCATGATATGTCATATTTTGTTTGCAAACTTGAATTTTCTTTCATTTCCTATCACCTTGTGAATCTATTTCAATAAATTAGGTTCATAGGTCTATCATGTTTTGCATCACTTTAGTTATGTTCTCAATTTGCATGTTTTAGTTATTGTATTTGCAAATATAATTCAATTGACTTGCCTTGCAACTATTACTATTGGAATTGCATATGTATCCTACCCTACAACTAGTGCAATTTCATTTGTATTCTACCCTTGCAACAAGTGTAGTTATGTATGTTATCCTACTTGGTAACTAATTTAATCATGTGGCATTCCTAACAACTGGTGTAGTCACATGTAAAGTGCATTTTACAACTATTTTACTCACATGCAATTACAATGGTAACATATTATGTGACTACCATAGTCATGTGCATATGATATCAAATATTTAAAATAAAATCTCAATTATTTTTATGTCATGTGTACATCATTTAATGGATAATCTTTGTTCAATTGTTAAACATATTTTTGCCACTTGGATACATCCTAGCCAATCCAAAATGTGATTTATTTTATTATGAAAAATTTAGTTTGTAAATTACTATTTACTACCATGTGTCCATCATGTGATGGATAATCCTTGTTCAATTGTTGAATGGATTTTTGCCACTTGGATTCATCTTAACTGATCTAGAATGTATTATAATTTTATTATATATATTTTTAAATTTTTTGAATTATCATCTACTAACTAATGAACATCATCTAACAAATTATCCATGACAAATGATCAAATTACATATAATTATATTGCTATTATAAAAAATAATTTTGAATTGTTATCTATTGCCACTTGTAGATCATTTAACAAATAATCTTTGTCCAATTAGCATATAAATTTTTTTCCTAGGGATACATTTCAATCGATTATGTCATATGTCACTACACATTATAGTCATAAAATTAGTTGCAAATGGCCATGCCACGAAGGCATATGTGACCACACACTTTGGTAATATAAGCTAGTTGTAAATGACCACCATGTCATGTTGGTTACATGCTAGTTGGATAAAAAATCATGTTAGTTGCATCTCAATGCAATTTTCATTTTTAGCTAGGTGTCACGTCTTGTCTTTTGTGACTAAAATCTTATGCAATTCATCCTAAACAACTAGAGGAATTCGAAGTTAGATGTGACATTTACAATTGAGAAATAGTCTTTTATGATTTAAAAAACTAATCATTAATATGCAAATTCCTTGTAATGGTTATGTTTCAATGTTTGAAGTCGGATATGGAAAATGGTTGTTATGTGGGAAAAAGCCAACACTCCTAAAAGTCAGACAAGTGTGGACATGTTGTTGAGGCATTTGTTCCCACTAGGAAAATAACCAATCAACCTATATGTGGAAAAAGATCCAAATGAAGATGAGGAGGAGGTAAACTTTTACAACATGTACCCATTATTTTGTATTATCAAGAGGAGGGGTCATGTATGTTGATGCAAGTCTTGAACATCTTATGGTTCCTATGTTTGGCATGAAGGTGGTTAAGTATTAAAGGTCAATTATAATGCCCCCCATGGCTAAAAAACCTACCAAGGGGGAGGTTAAAGAAGAAAGCCAAGATGGACCAAAAGCTCCAAACCAACCCTAGGTCAATCTCTCCCACTACTTTCATCAAGGTTTACAAAGTGGAGATGGCAATGTTCTCCATTGCCTAACAAATGTCAAGAACATCCTCACCAACTAAGGTTGCAACTAAGGGCATAAAAGTGCAACCTAGGAGGTAGGTGCAAATTCCTCCACCACATGAACTTACATGTGTCCATGTAGGTGCCACAATCTTCAACATGGACAACCATTCAAATGAAGTACCTCCCTTCCATGTAGAGAAGGGTGACAACAATGCTAAAAAACAATTGTCTTTAAAAGGGGTGAAGCTAGGAAAGCCTGAAAGCAAGCCAAGGAGGGGAAATCAACTCCATATACCCCCATCTTAACCCTTTCGATAAAACTTTTGTATAAGAAGCATAGTAGGAGATGGAAACAACTTAAGATGAGCCTACTATCACCCTCCAACTAGAGAAGCCACCAAAAGGAAGTAATCACTAACAAACAACAAACTACCTCCCATGGACATTCCCAAAGATGCCAACTATAAAGGTCATTAGAAGAAGCATCCATTAGTAGACAAAGAATTACCTCTTTTGGGCATTCCCATAACCAATAGACTAAAAAGGTAGACGAAAGGTATGTTGCCACAACAAGAGGCAAGATCATAGGAGGGAGGAAATATAGAGAATGTTTTCCCACCCCCTTTCAACAATCAATCCATATTGTATTATTGGGGAAGAATGAACCCCTTGTCATCATGGAGTGGGTAGAGAAGTTCTTTTCCAATTCAACAAACATTAAGAGACCATAGGTGAATATTGTAATAGATGAAATTTCCAATTTGAAGGAATATTTGAGGCAAATTTAAATGAAAGGCAATGTTCTTGGGGACGATTGTGGGTCAATTAGAGGCCTTAAGGTGGGGAAAGCAATGTTAGTTAGAAGGTAGCAACAAGCTAAGTTATTGTCCCAACACCACTTGGAAGGAGTTGCCACCCTAAAAAAACACCTCCGTAGAAAGCAAAAGAAAAACAAAAAGGTCACCCACCAATTGGGGAATTTGGGGGATGCATGAGTGTTGTTAGAACATAAATGCCACTTGAAGCAAAGTTGTTGCAAGCCAAGGTAATGAACTTGCAAGAAAATAATAACCATCAAGAGGTTATTAATGTTCATATCAACAAATTCTTATATATGGGTGTTAATGGGTAAATTTCCTAATCTATATAACTTAAAAGGCCTTCTAGTGATTTATTTAGTTAATAGTGGTAGGTGTAAACTTATCATCTCCTAGTTACTAGGGGATGAAGCTACTAAGTTAGTTAATCCATGAATATAAAGTGATTAACAAATGACCATGTAGCCATTATTTAAGGAGTTGTGTAGGAGATTTGGATGGGTTCCTTATTTTGTAAGAAAGGTTGAGGTGTCATTGTGATGAATGGGTAGTGAGGAACCTTGTGTGTTCTTCATTATTTATTGTTATATTCTTGGACTTGAAACAGATGTTGTGAGAGAAATGATGTACTTGGGCGATTATAATACAAGAGAAGGATATTCCTAGGAAAGTTGGGGCATTCTAATTTTTTTAAATTTTAGATTTGCCTTTGTTTTCCTACTTGCAAATAAATGTATTTAGTTATTGTTTGATGTAAAAAATTATAGCTTTCACATTTGTATTTTTTATATTCTTTTCCTTGGCAAGTTGTTGTTGGATGGTAATTGCAACAAGATGGAAGGCATCTACAATAGAAGGTAGCAACTTCAATGGTGAAGGCAATTTATCCTTTCTAGGATAGCCTACATCATAATTAAATTGAATTTGTGACCTTTCCTTGGACCCTAAAAATTTTGTGTTCTTGAAAAGTTTTTGACAATTTTTAATATATTGTTGACTCGTTATCATTAAATGTCAAGTTGCACCATTGTAAAAGATGTTATTTTGTTTATCAACTATAATCATTAGGGTATGGCCCAAATTGTTGACTGAAATTTTTTAAATGAAAATTATTTTTAAAAAACTACTTGAGGTCTTCATAAAAATTAAAAAAATTAGAATCATTTTTAAAATGTTTTTTTTGTGTTCTTAAACAAAAGAATGCTAAGTTTTACTCTCTTAAAAAAATAATCTTGACCATTCATTTGGAATGTTAAAACTTAAATTTTAGTAAATACAATTGAAATTTCAAATTTGATATGATTTGGAAAATCTTTTGATATAAAATTTGAAATGAAAAACCCTTTTTAAGTGAGTCCTATGTTTTCTTGAAGTTGCATGGGTTTTAAAATTTTGGGATGTGATGTTCTTAATGGTACCACAAAAGGACGGGTTTGCCCATCACCATTTGGCAGTTTACTAACTAACATTTCCTCACTTCAAGGTGGATGACATGCCTTTCAACATTTAAATAGTAGCTTAATTTGGAGACAATATTGTTGAATTGAGTTTGTTGGATGAAATAACTTTTCAAACACCCATTACAATTACAGGCCAAGGGCCGAAGTTCATAACCCTCAAAAAGGCGAGCTATTATTTCCCCATCCATGATGATAAGAGGATTAGAGATAATATTTCTTCTAGTTCCAAAGAAACCTAGGTGAGATTAGGAAAATGTAATCTATAGTAAAGGGGAATAATGTTAGTGGATGAGTTTCTTAGCTTAGTTAATCTAGAAGGCCTCCTAGTAATTTATTAAAACTAATGGTAATGGTAGATTTCCTATTCCCTATTTACTTGGGGATGAAACCATTGAAGTTGTTAGTTCTAGAAAATAAGATGGTGGCAACTAGTTTGGAAAAGATTTGGTTGAGTTACATATTTTGTAGGAGAAAATGAAATGCCCTTGTGGTTTATAAATGGTGGGGAATCTTGTTGGTTCTTCATTCTCTTATGGTTATTTCTTGGAACTTAAATAAGGAGGTTAGAATAGGAAATGTATTTGGATGTTGTTGGAATATAAAAGGATTATGTGTTCTAAGAGGGTATCTACCTTGTGTATTTTCTAAAAAATTTCATTTCCTTTGTAAATAGACATGTTTTTATTTTTGTGTGATATAAAAGATTGTAGTTTTTTCTTCTTTTTTTCTTTGTGAACATTCAATAGATAGTAGTTACGGTTAGGGAATGTAATAAAGGGGTGCACATAAGCATGAATGTTTAAAGGCAATCGGTCCTCACTTGGACAATTGTAATAAAAGTGAACAAATTGGCAATAAAGTGATTACTTTCTTACCACAACATTTATGGTTTATTTGTATTTCTTTTATCAAGGATTTTCCTTTTGTTTTTTTTGGTTCTTAAAAGGAAAAATTGTCAACTAGGAAAGTTTTTTAATGATGGCTTGGCCCTTATTGAATATAATATTGTTTATGAAAAATATTGTATTAATTATTAATCACCACAAATAAACTTGATCTCAATCCTATTTTAATCAACATTAAAAAATGCAAGCCTTGCTTAGTTGTAAATGTAGTTCCCAAAGGCCTAGTAGCTCAATTAGAAAAAAGGTGAAATAATAGCAAAATAGAAAACCAAAAGGCAAACACCTTATAATTATTTTTTAAGATGAAGATTTGGTAGTTGAGTTACCAAATAAGAAATAACTACCAAACTTTTGTTAGTACCAAGAAGATATTATTGAACCAAATCGAACCAATGGATCAATCAAAAATTCCAAAGAAGATCAAGATGTGAAAGGTATTTTTTAAAATCCACAATGTGTAGCTCAGAAGTACTAAGTTTGGGCTTTGCTTAAACGATGGAGATGATACTTTGGCATTGGTTTACAATTTTTGATGACATGTTGGACTCATGATAAACATCATTGACTTGGAGGGGGAGGTTTCCATAAAAACAACTACCAATAACTTTGATGAAAAGTATCCCAAGATGTCAACTTCAAAAAATGAAGCTACTCAAAAAGGGGAAAAAAATAGCATGAAAAAGTTTAGGAAAAAAAACTCACAAGAAGTTTTTGAAATCAATTTGCAATATTATGGCGAAGAAGGTTGGGACACAAAGGACTATCAAACTTTTGTTCTTTGAGGAAGAAACATACATATTATCAATCCCATGATGAACCTTTTTTTGCCACCAAAGGGGAAAACATTATACAACTCAACTTTGCATAACCTAGATTAAAACATGTTGATAGAAACCAAAATACTTATAACAAAATTGTTTAATATTTTATATTTTAAAGTGGTAATTTAAGTTGTCGTTGAAATGTTTGGATTTATAGTAACAATCATAATATATCATGGAACCATGTGAATAAATTTGAAATCAATTTAATTGGTAAAAGAATTCATGTCCCATGCAATCATTTCTTGAACAACTAGTGGTCCTTAACAACTAAAAAAACAACTATGAACCATGTTTGCAACTATCTAGCTTATGTGGCAATATGTGTAGTTGCAATCTAGTGGTTATTACAACTAACAGATTGATGAAATCAATGTTTAACATAATGTGGGCATGTATTTAGTTTTATATACACTCAAGCTAAAGATGCAAAGTTGTTAAGATGACTAACCAACAATAATAACTATGACCTAATGTAACATATGACATTATAATATGGCACATGATTGTTTTAAAAAATTGTAATATTATTTAAGATATGATGTGAAAAATCAATGTCTATCACTTTACATTTAACATGTGTAATTTTGCCACATTGTGTAAATATGTAATGACATTAATATAATTGTAGTCATAACCTAGTTGCATATTGTGAGTTATATAAAAAATGTAAATAATAATTGGCATCATACGTCATAAAATATAATTTAAAATACATTCATAAAATTTTCATAGGTTATCTTGTAATAGTAATAGTCATGTATGCACTACATGAAAACACACATGTATATGAATTTCAAGTGGAATCATTTCATAGGGATATATTAAAATGTTATATTTTAGTTTGTCATTTTAACAAATGGCATGCATACATGTATAAAGGCTTCATCAATGATTAAATTTATTTTTAAAAATTAAATCCTGTGATATTTATGTGTATGTTTATAGTTTAAGAGTTTACAATGAAAAATTTGAAATAAATATTCTAAATTGATGTAATATTTTTACATCTAAATTTTTTAAACTATAATTTCTATAAAATTATGGAATTAAAATATGCATTAAAAATAATTCAGAATTTAAGTTTTAATTTAATTTATGGCCCAACTTTTTAAATATATAAAATCATATAAGATATATTATTTAAAAATCTGAATGAATAAACCAAATTGAAAATTATTAATTATTAATTATTAAATTGAAATACGAATTATATATTATTTAAAATTTATAACTGAGATTTAAAATTTAAAATAGTAAATTGGATATTGAATTAAAAATATTTATTTAAATAGATTATAATCATGTAATTAAAATTTGAAATTAATTTCATTATGAATTTGCATAAGTTTTGAAATATACATGTTTATATTTATGTGATGATATAATATATCACAAGTTAGAGTATTGGTTGGATGGTTAAGGAATTGGTTTGTGGTCGTAGTGCTAAAGGTTTAATTCCCGCTAATGACTTTCTAAACTTGGTCCTAAATGACTTCAACATGACTACATGTGTCCTAAATGACTATGAAATGACTACATATTTTTATTTAAAGTGTAAATCCACATGAACATTACACAAATTATTTTGGACATGACTTGACACAATGTCATGTTGAATTGTTTAAACAAGTTGTTCAACATGACTCTAGTGACCATAATCACTTAATCCAATATGACTATAAATATAGTTGTAAACATAATTTTTTGAAACAAAATGTTATTAGTGAATGAATAACAAATGCATGTGAAAAACATTTTTAAAACATTTGTAGCAAATGTTTAAAAAAACTAGTTACAACTTTTTCCAAAGATTTGAAGATGATGTTTTAAGCAAATTTTTAATACAAACTTTAACATTATAGTATAAGGAGATTTTTTTAAATCAAAAAAATATTTTTTCCAAAATATTCCAAATTATGTAAATCATTTAAATGGGCATTGTTGGCTCTTCATAACATGTTTTTACCCGGTTGTAAAAAGTGGTACTTAGTTATTGATTATGGAATTACAATTAAAATTTTCATAAGAAACTTGAGGACCTTCCCAATTCAGAATATAAAAAATAATAAACACAACTTCCAAGTTTTACCAAAAAGGAGCCACCTAATTTAAGTTTTACTATTCCTTTTGTTAATTGACATACTACCTTTTTACATGTTAATTTGTTTCTAGGTATAAACAATTGTTTAACCTCCATGAAGAAATTGCGATTCTTCCTAAAAGTAATACTAAAAGGATTCACTTAATGATAAGTATTTTGACAAACATTTTAATTATCCTACCCTTTTTTTTTTAGGTTCAATTTTTTAGGATATCCAAGTTTTTTGATAGAATTTTAAAATGATAAATGTTGATTATTGAAGGAACTATTATTTGACATTAAGAGATTTTACTCTTTGGGTCAAGCTCATCATCATTATGGGGTCCTATGAAAAACAATTGATAGTTATGATGTTTTATTAAGTAGGCATGAAACAACATAATTAAAGTTTAACAAGTTATTAAAAGTAGGCTATTGAACTCTAGGTGGAACTACAAAAAATCCAACAAATGTAAAAAATTGTATAGAAGTTACAATTCAAAACAAATTTTCTTGATGTCAACAACTTGTTATTACAATTGGAAGTAAAAAGCCATCACATCATCAATTAGTATGTGATGTTCTATGACAATAAAATTGTTCAACTTAAAGCAAAGGTTACCAAACGATTCAAGGCTTTGAAAAAGTTAGAAAATCAAGTTGGTAAACTTTAGGAGGAAATGAAAGCAACGAGTAAATCAATGAACAATTGGAAACACAATTTGCCAAGGAGGTTGTAGCTTATAAGAGGAATGCCACCTTCAAAACAACTCTTAAAACGATGAAAACATGAATAGGTGGACAATTTGGATTGTCACATTCATAATTTTATTGGATTACATACAAACATAAAATTCAAAGCTATATTCAAAACTAACATTGTAAATTTTTTAATTACTCATGTGGTCATAGACTTCAATGGGAATCATCATATATTTTTTGGATGAATTCTAAAAAGATTATTGACTCATAATGGACTTTTGAAATGACACTATGAGAAAAAGGGATGTTCTACAACTAACCTTGTAACTCAATTTTTGAGTTGCATTAGACATTTGCAACTCATCATATTTATATGTTGTGAATATTATAAGACAAGTTGCAAGAGTTGCAAGAATTGCAACTTACCATATATACGGTGCAATTCATTACAACTCAATTACAACTTTGTCGTAACAACTCCTTTTCAACTACTATGTAACTCCCCTATGACTACAATCATAATGTCATGTTGACGTCATTTTTTATCCATCCATAAAAAATTAACATGTGGCACTATGAAATTTTTTTGTGTAAGCATCGTCCATTATGATTATTTGTTTTAAATGGTCTTGGATTATGACACGTGACACAATCAAAAGTTGACATGTGACCTACTATCTAGGTAGGTAGAAAATTAGGACCTATTTATTGAAGTAGGCAAGTAGGTAGGTAGGAAGGTAAAATACTAGAAGAGTAGGTGAACCAAAAAGTAGCCACATAAGTTTTAAAATTTGTTATGCGTTTTGTCTTTAAGGTTAAACCTTTATGAGCTCAACCCAACTTGGCACAAATATTTGAATGTGAGTGCAAAAGGAGACGTCTCATTTAAATAGTTTGTGAAATGAGATATTGAAGACAAAACATATGGGTTAAATCTTTTAGTGGCACCTTAGTTGTAATTGAGTTGTAACTACAAAAAACAATTTCCACATGCTTTTTGTTTGATTTTAATTTTGTAATTAATTTGAAATTTATAATTAATCATCTAACACAATTATTTGGAATGTTAATTATTTGAATTAAATATGATAATTAATTATCTAGACTGATTATATGAATTAAGTAATATAATTGAGTTAATTAGTTAGTTGATTGATTCAAATAATTAATTATCAAAATAAATATAAAATGATTAATTATTTAAATAAATATTAGTTAATTAATTATGTTGATAATTGATGATTTGCATTCAAATAAAATTCAATGATTATTCACCAACATTAACAAAAAAATTTAATTTAAAATTATTTGAATTAAATAATTATATATATAATTAGTTAATGAGTTCAAGTAATTAGTTATTATATGATTATTTATTTATTATCTGAATTAATTAAACAATAATTATTCAATTTTGATTAATAAATTCATATGAATATTTTATTATTTAATTTACTTAATTAGTTAATGGCAATTAAATATATGACATATTAATTAATAATTTAAAAATTAGTAACAAATAATTCATTCTAAATTATTAAATAATGAACATGAATTTGAGTAGAAAACATTGAGGTATATAAAGACATATTCATATGTACACCTTTATTGAATGTTTAATAAAATACAAAAATTGATTTTAATTTCAATTCAAAAATAAACTTTCACCTTTCATGAAATTCTATGGTTTGATATGTATGTATAGCAACATAATATTGTGAATTCCAATGTAGTGAAATATTATTAACACAACAATTGAACATCAATCACAAAAAACATGACTACAATATTTACTACATTATTTAAATTTTTTATTTAAATAATTATGAAAATGAATTATTTTAATTAATTAATTCAATAAATGAATCAATTCGTATCAATGAAGCATTTAATAATTTAGTCTAGAAAAGTTTGAAATTTATAAGCAATGATATCTATATGTACACACTTGTAAACATTTTAATACACCATTCTAATCCAACTAAAGGCATGTATTTACACTTTCAATGAATTGCACAATCTGTAAATCTTTTAATAATATGAATTGCCACATAGTTGACAACTAATTCTAGATGAGTTAAACATTCTAATTCCAAAATAACGGACAAGTAGTAGTTATGTAATGAAACCATAGTGGCACATTTAGTTGTAACTTAGTTGTAAAACTAACCAATTTAATTAACTCTTAGTTGCAAACAAGTCACATGTTCTAGATGTTATGGACCTTTACCTAGCAATAAACATGGCATGATCATATGCATCAACACCATATGCCAATTGCAAAGTAGTTGTTCATTCAACATTAAAGTTAAACCAATTGCAACACAATTGAAATTAACCACTTTGCTGCAACTTATGATCGTGGTCAAATTATGATTGACAATCACCGTATATATTGTATAGAGTCCAAGTTGTAATTAATGTGCAACTAAATTACAACTATGAAATATTATGATGTGGCATTTTACTTATTATTTCATCAAATTTTCATATTGTAGTTGTACCTTAATTGCATAGTAGTTTTCGTGACGATCTAATTGCATGCTAGTTTAATTTCCACAAACATGATTTCTCATAGTGCGACAACATTACATCAATCACACAGAAAAAATAAAAAATGCGAATTCAAAAAACATGTCAAAAAGTGTGAAAATAAAAAATAAATCATCATCAAAATAATTTATTGGTGAAGTGCATTGAAACTTTCCTAATACACATTTTTTAGTTTCTAAAACTTTAAAATGACATGATTGTTGTAAATTTTTATCCTTGAAAGTCCATTTCACATTAAAAATTTTAATCTTTTGCTTGGATTTTTTGATCAATCACATGTTTAAGGATATTCATAGGTTGGGTTATTAATAAGTATGATTAAAATCATAAAGTATAATTGTAGGATTTCTAGTTTGATGTTTGTTAAAATTAAAAAAATCACTAATGTTAAATTATGGACTCTTAAACACCACTTTTGAGCCACCTAACCATGTTTTCACCCAAATCTAAGCTAGTAGGAATGAAAGGTAAACTTGGGAATTTGAATTTGTAGTGTAAACATTGGAGCAACAAATTATCAAAGTTGAAAAGAAGTTTGATGAAGAGTTCAAATGTTGCATTATTGACCTCAATAATTTGAAGTTCCAATGACATTTACCTTGTGTTGTTTAAGGAAACATGAATTTTGCATTAGGTTTTTTGATAGTTATAAACCAAGGCTTTGGTCATAGATTTAACACACCACCAAATACATGCCTATCATATTTTGTTGGAGGAAGAAACATTATGGTATTTGGGGATTTTGTTGTTGAAATAAATGAAGAATATTTGATTTGGATAACACAAATAAATTTGGATTTCATTCAAAATAAATTAGATACTATTTTTTTGAATTAATGGAACTTTATTAAGTAATGAATGTTTTTATGAATAGTACATTAAAACTTATTAAACCACATTCATTGCTTTCAAAGTCAACCTTGTCGAGGTGGAGACCTTTCATGCAATTGAGTCAATATTAATTATTGCATAAGAAAATGTACAAGATCTTGCTAAAATAATTTCTTTTTTTGTAACAATCACCTTTACAAAATAACCTTTTATTGATGTAGTTGTTGTATTCTAAGAAGCAATTGCAAAAGTAGAGGAAGTGGAATTCGTGATTTTCCTATTTTAGGATTACTCATTTAGTAAGGATTGTGGGAATGTAATCCCAAATAGGAAGGAGGAGGATGTTAATTGCATTTTTGTAAAAAAAATAAAATCCATAGTACAAAATAACATTTTTTCCTTGGTTAGTTGTAATAGTTTTAAGGTGAATGATGCCTTGTGGAATCACTAACTTACAAACTAGGAGATTGGCAAAGGGTATTGGCTAGTTTATTGGTCAACATTGCCCTTATTGAATCTTTCCCAATGTGTTGTAAAGGTGTATGACACTATTTTCCTTCAAAGATAAAACCCAAAAAAAGTCGATGAAGAATAATGAATGTTTTTATGGACTTTGTATTGTTGTGTTTCTAGTAGTTTCATGTGAAGAAAAAATGTTTTCTTCTAGACTTTATTAGCTTTTCGACAATACATTGAAGCTTTATCAAAATGTTTGTTTGATGTTGATTCCTTTGTATTCTTAGGATATTCATGACATAATGATGTTCGAATGTTACAATTGTGAATAAATGATTGGAACAAATGAAGGATTTGTGTAATCAAGGAAAAATTGAACTCAAGGTTGTTTTTCTTAAAGTTCGTGAATATTTTTCATAGATTACAAAAAAAAATTGTTTGAAAAGTTAGTTGAACTTAATTTACAATTTTTTAATTTTAATTTTTAGAATTTCAAAAGTGTCACTCGATCCTTTTGACTTAAGTAATTTTTTTTCTCTTCTTTTTTGTGACCTTAGAATCCATTCAATAGACTTTTTTTTAATCATTTTTATTTTCCAAATTCCATTTAGACATTTAAATGTGGTTTTACAAAGTTTGTATAATGTGATGAAATTGAATTGTGGATATTAGAGGAACTTTAATGCTTTGTATGAGGTTTAAGTGTGATGGTGGTGCATTTATGGGTCTAAAAAAAAGAAATGGTAGGGTTTTCAAAGGGTTCAAAATTCATGACAATGACTCATCAATTTAAATCTATTGACTTGCATAAGGGAAAAAAACCTTATATATAGAGATTAGAAGGTGCCCTAACAATTTGTGGAATCATTATAATTCAACACATTATCAATTTCATACAACATACAACATGTTGCTTACAACACTAGCAAGAAACATGTGACCTAGCTTATTCCAATTATAGTGTGGAAGGCTCTCTACCAAGATTACCAAAAGGCTTACCCTAAGTCATAAATTGTTGAAGAGACTTTGAAGGATGTATTACTTGCGTGAAACCCAAAGGGGATTGAAGACATGCAACTCAAGCAAGGAGGGATTTAAAAACATGGCTTTATAATTTGACTAAGTATTAAACTGTTTGAAAGTCACATATGGACACACCACAAGAAATGTATTTAAGAGGTGGCAAGTTTCATTGATGACACACATGTTTTCATTACAATATTTCCTAGATTTAGCTAATTTCCTAACCCAATTAATTCAAATGAACTTTTCATTGTTATTATTACTATCGAACCTACCCGTATGAGTACTCTAGGTGAAATCTATGCTCCAAGTGAAAACACATGAGTAAGGGTGAAATGTTGATGGTGTAATCCAAGAACATGGCAAGCATGACAAGTCATTTCCACCTCCAATGTTCACGATGCTTTTGTGATAGGTAAAATGGACATCAATTGCGAGAGGAATAATAAAATGAAAATAAGTAATTTGAAGGTAGCTGGAGATTAAAAGTTATATTATAAGAGGAAAATTTTATAACAAAGGTTATAAAATGGGCAACTTTGGACATGTAACTATAATTCCTTTGCCCATCCATGTGTAGTTGTATTAGAATTGAGTTATCCACTTACCTCGTTTGTGAAACCCGTGTGTCTTTAATTCAAAAATTTAGTGAAAAGGTTCATAGGTTTAAAACAAATGTGTCAATTTTGGTTTTGTTGAATCAAACCTTTTCACGAGGTGCCTCCATTTTCTTTTGAACCCATCAACTCCCTATTTTACTTGCACTTTACACCCAACACGTATTTTGTTGTAGGTTCAAATTGCACCATGGTTTGGAGGTGTTCTTGTCTCCATATCCTCAACACGATAAACATTTCATTTCCCCTATATCCCATATCTCTCAAAATGTATTGAAAATACTCATCCATGTGGGTAAAATTATGGCACCAATCTAAGACTTGTATGAGTGGCAAAAAATGTTAACATCATGGTATGGCCCAAGGTAGCTTACATCTATATAAATGAATGGCCCATGATGGTCCAAAATGATTGTATTGTTCATCACATAATTTTTGTAAAATTATGAAAACACATTTGGTGTGGCTTGTCCTTTCATATTTTCTTAAAAGAATGGTGTGAAACCAATGATCTCATTCAATATGGCCTAAGACATGATGGACATATAATAATTTTTCCTATTTAGACATAATTGCAATTGGGAAAATGAATAAAAATGAAGTGAAAGAAAAATTTCACATTGAGACTAACCATTATAATAGAATTATATAGGAGAAACACAAGTTATAAATCAAGGCAATTAAATAATTTGAAAAAAAGTTATGGACTTTCAAAGATGAGTGTAACATAAGGGCTTGGAATTGTGAGAAGGCTAACAAAGGGATTGCAAAATTTGTGTACTCATGTGTGAACTTTGTGTTTGTTGAAAGTGGCGCCACACCATACTGTCACTTAGATTTCAACCAATGCCCATTTATGAACTCAACACAATGTGACAACTTTTACAATTGTCTCCTCAAGACCTTTCTATTTTCAAATGTGGACCAACAAGTTTCATCCATGAGGGTTGGTTAATGCACCATGTGATGAATGATGCATCATAACATAATGAAAAATTTGGCAAGTTTCACATAAAGGCATTGCACATGGTGACATTGTCATGTTTCAAGAACAAACTGAAACAAAGAAGTTGTTGCTATGGGCTCAATTTTGACCACTTGCTTGATACCATTAGGGTATCATGTGTTGTACTACACAGGAAAACTCGGATTCATGATGATAAACCTTAACCCTAAATCTGCCCTAACCTTTTACACACCAACAAACTTGACCCTTCCCAATTCAAACCTCAAAGTCCTAAAAAGCCTTAAAGTTGTTATAAACTTTAACCTTTCAACTCTAAATTTCCCTAGGCCTTTGGATATTTTCATGGTATGGTGTAAACAAAAAATTGTTCCAATGTTGCAATTTTCAATCCAAACAAAAATTGAATGGTTCAAGGACACAATTGAAAAAGGTTTAGAGATCAAAATGTGTGATAAAAAATGGTTTAAAGATTTAAAACTATCATTATGTTGTGAGATTGTTGCACATAGGAATGATGCAATCATATTTTGGAATAAATTTGTAACATTTATTTGCTTGTCAAAACACAATAATTTTAACAAAACAATTAAAAAATATTTTTTTGTTTTGAAAAATTTCAATGAAATTTTGCACATCAGTGTGTATATATATATATATATATATATATATATATGAAGAGCAACCTTCCATCAAAAGTTCTTTCAATTTGTTTTTAAATCTTGAAGTTTACATGAAAATTTATATTCAAACCTTCAATCATACAGTATGCTATAATAATGATGATGATTATGATGTTTGTAAATTGTTCTTGCATTAAATATGTATACCTTAGGACTCAATTTTATTTATTAAAAAAATTAAAATATATGTCTTGAATTAGTTTTTAAAAAATGATATAATGTTGTCAAATAAGGTGTCGTAAAAAACTTTTATAATGTGATTAGTGTACATTTACTTGAAGAAACAAATATGACACAATTTAATATTCATAATTATCATAACTTATTTTATTATTAAGGCCCAAGTCAATTAAATATAAAATTTTAAAAAATTAAAAATTAAAAAAAAGGAAAAAGTCACAATACTTTTAGTAGTTTAATGTGCATATAGTTTGGACTTAATGTAAAATCCAAAAATCCCAAACTCTAAAAACTTTTAAAACCCTAAACCTTAAAAGCTAAACCGTCATGCAAGTTTATTCCTAAAAAAGTTTTTAAAACTTGGACCAATTAATTACCTTAGAATCGACAACGGAACCTTTCCATAGCCAACACTAGCTTGAGCTTTGAACCTAATGGAGTAGGTGTACTAAGAGTGGGATGTGAAGAAGAGATTGACAGACATTTTGATAAATGGGCCGAAGTTTCCACATGAACTCCTCCAATTCAATGAACCTGGCTGAACAAACAAATTGTAGTCTTTATCCAAAAGGGGGGGACCCATTTTATCTCCGATACTGTTAAAAAAAAACCATACCTATGTGTCACATGACACCCGGCCGCACAAAATTTTCTTAAAGCATTTCCATTTTCAAGGGTTTCAAGTTGTGCCATGATGGGATTCGGACTATGGAATGGGACCTACAATACAAACCAAGGACCGTGGTGAGCCTGGTATGGTGAGGTGTGGTCCTTGTTACATGGTAACAACTAATACCAATGCCTATTCCACAACATAGGTATAGAGTAAAGAAAGCCCTAGGTCAAGGGCCATTACCAATGCCTATTTCACAACATAGGTGTAGAGTAAAGAAAGCACTAGGTCAAGGGCACTACCAATTGCCTATTTCACAACATAGGTATAGAGTAAAGAAAGCCCTAGGTCAAGGGCACTACCAATGCCTATTTTCACAACATAGGTGTAGAGTAAAGAAAGCCCTAGGTCAAGGGGCATTACCAATGCCTATTCCACAACATAGGTGTAGGGTAAAGAAAGCTCTACTAGGTCAAGGGCATTATCAAAATAAAGGGCGCATGAGGCAGTAGTTAGAGTGCAGGCTCAATTTAGGGTTTTAGCATCACAAAGATATTATTAGAAACCTTGAGTTCCTCCTCGAACTTTGTCCTAATCTAAATAGGAGGCGAACTTTTTCATGCAGATGTTACCTACCCTAAAAAAGCATGCACATACCAAAGATTATCATTTCATGCATTGACATGCAAACACTTGCACAAGACCATTGATTTATTTAACTTATGTCACAGAAACACATGCACAAGGTCATTCATTTACTTAACATATCTCATAGTCCCAAAAGTTTGTGCATGCAATACAAATATTTCAAGTAATTGTAACTTGATAAAAATAAGTTAAGTAAGTTGATAAGAAGTTGATATCCAGCATTTTTAAAGAGTAAGTGCAATTTCCCTCCTCTTTTCCAAGAGGATCTCCAGCTGTGCTCGGTATGTGACCCTGCACAGTAAAATTAAATTAAGAAAAGTCAAAATATGCTGGTTTGGCTCAGGAAAATGGTTTTGGCTCAGCAAAATTGCAGGCTATGCAGTGGCTGGTAAAAGGCACACCAATCCTGTGCACTTGCAGAAAAGAGTGTAATAAATATGATCTGACTGCTGCATTTCTGATTGGCTCATTGTAATGATTGCTCCAGGTGGTTTGCTATCAGTATTCCATCACCTATTTGTTATCCAAGTTTCAGTTTTATGGGTGGGGTTGCAAAAAAGTAAATAACTAAACTTGGATGTGAAAATGATTTTGAAGGCTCACATACTGAGCACACAGCTGGAGATGCTCTAGGGACATTAACATTCATAAGATGTACTCCAAATACACTAGGAAACTTCGTGAAGTCCTGTACATTTTCCAGTAAAATAGTTTTTGGTCATGTTTTAGGTCAGCTTGATGTCATTACAACGTGAACATGACATCAGTGGCCAACTCAAGGTAAACCCTCAGAGTTGGAATTGTTGAGCAAATGTGAGCACCTCCAATATAGTCTGCCAAACCATGAGTATGAAAATGTTCTTGGCTTTATTTATGCTATGGGGATATTCTATTAGTTATGTGGTATATCGTGCAATACACAAATTAAATTTCACTATATGTCAAAACTTTAATGGCCTTGATGAGTATGAGTGCAAGCAAGGCGATTTTCGCATTGTTTAGACCTACCATGTGAAAGTTACTGAATATTGAATAAATTTGTCAAAGAAAATTTTTAAAAAATAAAAAATAAATTAGGGTACATTCTTGATATTGTTAGAAAGCCCTTGATGAGGTGGAATTATTGAAGATTTTAAGAAATTTGTTAGTGTGAGAAATGTTGAATTTTGATGAATTTTTGTCATTGGAAATTCAATTAAATTAAAAAATTTGGTTTTGGAAAGAGAAATGATTTGAGTTACAAGTTCACACTTGGGCAAATGGCACATGTCACACTAATATACAAGATAAATGGGATAATATGAAACAAAATACTATTAAGACTGAGTAAAATTTAAGTAAAAATCATGGAAAGAACAAAGAATATGTGCCGTGACTTGTTGTGTGAGAAAAATCACATTATGTTGCAATGGACACAAGTCTTTCTTTTTTTCTTCTCTCATTTCCTTGCCGGGTGTTTTTCTTTTATTTATTTATTTATTATTTATTTAGTCAATCAGAACCAGACACAAATATGTGCCATGAGCCCAATTTTTCCTTGCCTCTAGGGGTGATGAAACAAATAACCTAAGAAGATTTAACACCTGCTCAATGGCAAAAATAAAATAAAAATCCTTTCTCTCTCTCCCCTTCCCCATCCCACCCAACAAAAAAAAAAAAAAACAAAACAAAACAAAAAAAGAGAAAAGAAAAAAGAATTTCATTAATCCCTGAAAGTTTTCCAATATATATATATATACTCTATGGTACTTTGGCATCTTCAACACTACCCTAGTACCTAGGGAGATTTGACATTTAACTATATTATTTTTTCTGAAATGTTGAAATTTTCGAAAAAATAATTAAATAACAAAAAATTGTGATAGAAAATATTGAGTCTTCAAGAAGAATATTCTAATTGTCAAACCAGAATTTTCAAAATTAATTAAGTAATTAATTAATTATTCCACAAACATGTGTTGAAGCTGCCGAGGTACTATGGTAATTTTATTTGTAGAGAGAGAGATGTTGAAGTTTTTTTTTCTGAATTTTTTTTTTCCCAAAAAACCATAATTTAAGAAGGAAAATAGAAGTTTTTTTGGAATATTCAAGAATAGATATTATATTTTCAAGAATCTTCAAAATTAATTGATTATTCGAAAAACATGCGGTGGTCGATGAAGTTGCCCCTCTGCCAGGGGTTCGCCAAAAAAATAAAAATCCACACTGCCCTTTACTATATTAACATTATTTCCCCTTCGGGGGCCCCAAAAAGAAGAAGATTGGGGGGGGGGGGGCAGGTGGACAGGGGAATAGGGCAGGGGAGCCGGGCTGAGAAACACCTGCCACTGGGAAGCCTGCGGGACAGTTTCCGAATGAGCGTGGTTTTGCTGAACAAAAACGAGTCTCGCGCTTTGTTACGAGCAAGGTACACGCACACGCTCTCTCTCTCTCTCTCTCTCTCACGCAAATGCGATTGACGTGAGGGTCGTTGACATCTTATCTGCATCAAGGGAAGTGGTGGTGCAGCGTTCGGGATATTTTGGTTTCTCATTTTCCATGCCGGTTTGCATCTTTGGGGAACTTTTCTTTCTCTAATGGCTTTGGCCTTTGGTTTGGAAGCAGAAAACAACAACAGTTCAGCAGTAGTGCAGACTATTTTTCAGTCGAGCTCCTTGTTTGCGGATTATTAGAGATCATCATTCTTTTATGTTTCGGTCTCAAACAGTCCAGTCGTGTTTTCAGACTACCTACGCTGTTTCTATAGTGAGATATCTTCCTACGGCGTGGCGGCTTGTTCTTTGTTGTGTTCTTTGACGTGCGTTTCTTTGTTGTTTAATCCTGAGTTTTCGCGGTATTCTACGACCTCTGCCGCGTATTTTGCTGTGTCTGTTTCCGCATTGCAATAACAAAGCGGATAACTAACAAGCAAGCCATCAAGCATGGGACGTGCACTCCATCTTTTGTCAGAGGAGCCTGAATCCTTCAAGGCCTTCGCGGATCTGCTGAAGCGGGCTGGAGGATGTGTAGCCATCGATGGAGGCCTAGCGACGCAGCTTGAACAGCATGGCGCAGATATCAAGGATCCCCTGTGGAGTGCACTTTGCTTAATCACATCGCCGGATCTCATACGCAAGGTTAGTGCTTCGCTCCTCTTGGCGAATAATAGGTAGTCTGCAAAATCAGTAGTTCTTGCTGGTCTGTAAGAAAGGCACGCACCAGTCCTCTCACCGATATAATTTGTTCACAATGTGAGTCCTGAAGCTATTGAGTCCGATCATAAGATTTTGTTAGTGCTTTTGTTATCAACTGGATGATGAGGGCTGGAACCAGAAACACTACTTCCATTGCGCCATGTTGCTTTGATATTATGGACGGCATTGTAAAGGAGAGGAATTAAGCCTCTACAACTAGCAGGAGGCTTGTGCCAGGGACAAGTAGAGAGCTGTGACAAACATTGGATGTGATGTGCATCATGTGATGTGATGTGATTTGGTTTTTGCAGGTCCACAAGGAGTATCTGGAAGCAGGGGCAGAGGTTTTGGTCACAGCATCATATCAGGTTTTCTTCCTTACTGAACTTTGAGGCTCTTTTTTCCTTTCATGTTGCACAGTAGGGGTAAGTCCTCCCAAATGCTGCCTTTGTGTGTTGGTGGCTGAAAGCCAGAGTTTCATTCGACAGAAACTTGTCAACATTTGAACAGGTTCTAATTTGTTCAAAGTTCAAACCCTCCGTTTGAACTTGTGGCATCTCCAACAGGCAACACTTCAGGGTTTTGAAGCCAGGGGCCTCACCCAAGCAGAAGGAGAAGCACTTCTTCAAAAGAGTGTCACAATTGCATGTGAAGAACGGGACTGGTTTTGGGACCAGTACATTGACCGTCTTCGATTAGGGCTTGCTGAATCAGGCATGTATAGGCGTGCACTTATTGCTGCCTCTATTGGGAGCTATGGGGCCTTCTTGGCTGATGGCTCTGAATACAGGCAAGTTTCCAGCACTGGACACCTCAAATGTAATGCCTTAAATTGTGTATTCAGTTCGCCTGGACCATTTCTTCCACTTTGACCTGTATCTACACTTTCACTAGTGAGTCTTGCAGAGAATGGAAAGTATGTGTATTGATACTGTAAATTTATGGTTGTTGGATGTTCAGTGGAGACTATGGACCTGATATGACGAAGACAAAGCTAAAGGATTTCCATCGAAGGAGGCTTTTGGTGCTTGCAGATGCAGGAGCTGATCTGTTGGCTCTTGAAACTATTCCTTGCAAACTTGAAGCTCAGGTGTTCTACTAGGAGACCTTTTTCACCAATTTTGGGACATGTCCAATGCTCACTGCTTCTGCATCATCTATGTGATGCCTCTCACAAAGATTGATGGATATTTCCTGGCTGATCAAAAATTCACATACCAAATTTCAGAAATTTACATTCTATGAACAAATGGTGTGTGATGTCATACAACAGTAGCCAGACTCATACTTGGAATCTTGCCTGCAGGCCCTTGTTGAGATCCTGGAAGAAGAAGATATACAGATCCCATCTTGGCTTGTTTTCAACTCCAAAGATGGTTTCAATGTGGTGAATGGGGATTCATTTGATGAGTGCATTGCACTGGCAGCAAATAGCAAGAAAGTGGTAGCTGTTGGCATCAACTGCACTCCCCCTCATTTTATTGATGGCATGATACGGGCTGCACGCAAGGTAAAGTCCCATTGTTGATGAGAAGCAAAGAAGTGCACATATTTGTATTTTTTTGAATTCCATCTGAATGTAGGAGTGGATGAATGTTTATCTCTTCATCTATGTCATGCTTCAACCTTCTGATGGTTAATGTATCTTGTACTTCACCTAGAATTACACAACTGGAAATTATGATGTTAATCATTAAGTGTCCATATTTTTCTGTCTTTCTCTTTCCTTGCTTCTCGCTGTCATAGGTCCAGCTGATGTGAATAATTTGGCCCTTTGCTTATTCCAATTCTGTTTGTATGCAGGTGACATCAAAACCCATTGTGGTGTATCCAAACAGTGGAGAATGCTATGATGGCATAAAGAAGGAGTGGATTGTAAGTTACTGTGTATACCCCAACTCCACACTTTTGAAGTCATTACTTGTTCTGTGGCCTGAGCTGTAATACAGTGTTGGTTACTTCAAAAATCAAACATTAACTATGGCAAGTAGGATCTACAGACATCTCAGATCTGGTTTTGTCCCATGTTGTTCTCAGAATTCTTTCAGCCTGTATACCAAATTGCAAACTGTCAAACGAGTGGGAGTTCCTTTTGAAGTGACAATAGTTTGTGGCCTGTGCAGACATGCACTGGAACGGGGGAGAAACATTTCATCTCACATGTTGCTGAGTGGCGTGAGTCAGGTGCAAATCTCATTGGGGGATGTTGCCGAACCACCCCCATCACAATTAAAGCCATTTCTAAAGTTTTACATGACCAGGCCTTGCACACTAGCTTACCCTCACAGGTACCCACCCTACAAAAGAGCGAAAAATCCTGCAGTGATCAGACTCTCCGGCTCAATTTTGTGCCTCTTTCACCTTCTCCTGAGCTTCATTGATGATTGGATATCGTCTCCACCTTTGATGGTGCAGAATGACATGAGCTAGTTTGACAACTGTTTTGATGGACCTGGGTTGTGTTTTCTTCGGCCCACAGCTTTCTACAGTGAGAAACAGTCATCTCAGTGGAGAAAGAGTGACTACTACTAAAGAGAATTGAGCTGAAATTGTCTTTTTCTAGGTGTTTTGAAGAGAATATCAGTCAGCTATCTATCTGATTTCTCAGATTTGGGATGTAGCTCTAGCTTCCTGATGCTGAAAAGTGGAGTTTCAGGTGATTGTGCACAAAATGAAGGCCCAGAAAGGTTCTGACTCTACCATGTTGCTGGATGCTTGTAAGAAAGCCGATACATTAGGTGGTTGGGGTAATTAAGAACTCAACCCAGTCAAGAGAGTCAAAAGCAATTTCAGTTTCATAAGTCATTGTGACTCAAAAGTTGAAATTTTGATGTTAAGCAATAGTCTGCTCTTATCAAAGTTTGCTTCTCTTTTTGGAGGCAAACATCTTAAGACTAATGTCAAGCCAACAACACACACACACACACACACAGAGGATTGTTAGATATGGTCTGTGATTGAAGACCTGATTGGAGGTACTGTTTCTGTGACAGCACTAGAAGCAACTGTAAGTTCAGTTTCTGTTTTTACCAATGTTGTAAGAGTATATAGTGCGCAACCTGGGTATATGGGACTGGTATGAGTAGTACTGCTGGTATTGAAGAACATATCAGTCAGGGTTGATGGGAGGCAATACCAGCCTTTATTGAGTCATAATAACAGGCTTCCAATGAATGGTGCTGTGTCTGTGGCTGTTGGTTCACTCAATTTACTTGGGGGGGGTTCATCAGCAATTGAGTCATAACAGGCATTTCCATGAATGGTGCCAAGTTTGGTGGCTCCTGTTGGTTCACTTTAGCCTCCCAAGGTCCCTCTTTCATAATGTTCCCAAATTTTCAAGGCTCTCTTAAGACTCTGTTCAATAGTTGTGTTGTACAGGATTGCTTAAAACACTAAAGAGTGTGACAAGAGATGTACAAAGCCTGTGACTCCAGTGGCTTTGTTGAATGTAACTTGAAAGGGTTTCCAGTTTCTAAAACCCTAAACCCTGAAAGGATGAGGCTTCTTGTATAGTTAAGGGGAAACTGCGAGTGAGGAAGGAGAACACAACCCCTTTTACTGATCAATGTTCAAATAGTACAATGGGTGAGGAGCCTCCAACTAAGGCTCTTGTCCTGCACTGCACCATTCATTCTCTAGTGAAAAGTTCCTCAATTCTAGCCTGCTTACTAGGATCCCTTACCTTTGGAGTCCTTCCTGATGGTGTTGCAAGTGGCAACGCGAACCTCAGCTGTGGAGGAGGTCCAGGTAAGTTTGAGAACCTCAACTCTGGGTGTTGTGGCCATCAAACTTGAGGAAGTAGAGGATAAAGCCAGTGGAGAGTGTCGAATGGTTGATTAGGGTCTTGTATAGTTCAGAGAACCTCATGAATAGTGAAACCAGAATTCAATAAAGGGTTGAATTTTTTGCACTACAGTTGAGGAGATGTGCAATGTGTGCAGTTTAGTTGATGTACCTGAGGAATTTAGTTACTTACCCAAAGCACATTGAGTCAGAAGTTGGAACTTCCCAAACCTTTACTTAATTCTCTTGTTCCATACTCAAAGTTGAAATTCAACTTGTTTTTGAAAGGCTCTGCAGCTAAATGGGTTCTATCAGATAATTGCCATTGGTTAGTGCTGGCTCACACACACCCACCGATTGGCGGGGTCCTCCCAGTGGCCATTGTATGTACATAGCCACGTAACTATGCAAATCATGGGTGCTGTCTATTGCACCTTAGACGCCATAAACACACACCTGAGGGGCCAACAGCTTGCACCAATCTTAACTTCTCACCAGCAAAAGAAGCACCATGTTCATCATCTCTGATTGTTGAGGACATGTGAAGTTTGTCCACTAATGTGTATAAAATAATAAATTCTCTCAACCGCCGATGGGTAGGTCTAGATTCCATGACTAGCCAATAAAAAGGTTTCATGCATCACGATTGTCAGGATGGTGAATACTTTGCAAATTGTTTGAGTCCGAATTCTTTAACATGACCTCAACATGTACATGTACATTTTGGAGGGCTCATGGTGATGGGCCCTGTGTACTATAATACTAGTGTTTCCTTATGTTATCATAAGCGGATTTAATTATCTTTTTTGTTTTTTCAGTCCAAGTGTCACCCATTTTACACATCATTAAACCCTTTTTTTCTTGGAATTTTGGACTCACTCTTTTGCCTCAATGTTGTGTGAGAGTTGAAATGAGTTAAAATCCTGAGCCCAAATGAAACTCAAATTTCACACTTAATTTGTGTGAGTGACTCCTTTTTGTGAACAAACTTTGTTTCCCTACTTTTGGGATTTGTGCTTGGCAATTTGAGAGAACTGATTGAACTTAAGAAATAGGGGGCCGGGGGGATGAATCTACAAACTCGACCTCTCTCCTCCTCTCCTGCAGACTTTCGCCAAAAATAGAAATTAAAATTAAAAAATTAGGTCATTTTGGAGGTTTTCAATTGCCAGAAATGAGGGAAAATATGGTAAAATTTCCAGATTTCTATACTTGGTTTCTGCATTACAATTGAGTGGCACTTTTTTTTTTTTTTTTTGGTAAAAGACAGATGTACACCATAGTACACTGGCGGCTTCAGAGCTCTTGTTTGTTGAATAATTAATTGATTTTGAAGATTCCATTTCAAAAAACAGAATGGTTCAAAATATTTCAAAAATATTTTACATTTCTCCTTCCCAAAAATTATTTCCTTGAGAATTTTTTTTTTTTTTTTTTACTTTTCTAAAAATACTATAATTTGTGTTGAAGCTAGCAAGGTATTATGGTATACATATAGAGATGTGTGTGTGTGTTTGTGTGTATATGTATCTCATGGGGTGTGATGTAGAAACTAGAAACAAGGAAATAACTTAATCAACACAAAATAGTTTCCAAAATGATGAAACCCTGCCAAAACATTTGAAAGAAGTGAAGAAGAAAAAGTAAAAGGAGAGGAAGAAGGCTTTTATTTTGCTTCTTACTATCAATTCCAAGACTAAGAATCTCCTTCTATTGTCCTATACCCTAAAAACACTAAACCTTGAAAAGGATTTTTGTCAGAGCTACATTACATATGTTTTTGGCCATTCTTTGTTATTTGTTTTCACTTCCACCAGTAATTCCACCTTCAAACAAAACATGCACAACAAGGCTCTAGAGACTTGGGGCTAAGGGAAGAGCCTAGTGGAGCTGGTGATGAAGGTATGAGTGTAGGACTAGGAAAGGTGGGCACCCAATTAAACAAACACTTTGATATCTTATTTTCAGGAAGTGTTCTACATTAGAGAGTATCTTAAGGCAAAAGAAGAATCATGAAAACACAAATATTTCACCATGCAAAAATATAATCTTCAAAAAATCCTCTAAATGAAACCAAAATCATTCAAGATATTATAACTCTAGAACTAATCTCAAGTTTCAAACACAAGCCAAAATACTATCTTTCAAAATTCTTCACATAAAAATTAGACCTATTACCTAGGGACCAAAATCCCTTAAGCTACTATACTCTATAATGAATCTAAACACAATATCCTTGCCTTGGTAGGCAAGGCCAACAAAGGTATTCATCCTCCCCCCCCCCCCCCTTTTACCAAAGACCCTTTTTATGACCATAAAAAAAAAAAGGGTGAAAGTTATGATGAAAACAAATGCAGGT
>Ga0116231_10004022_pt1 | contig 30045 bp, 23 predicted proteins | sample S1TSphgellanicum_2_FD_89695 | JGI IMG/M metagenome (GOLD analysis project Ga0116231, IMG submission 89695) | Host-associated microbial communities from peat moss isolated from Minnesota, USA - S1T2_Fd - Sphagnum magellanicum MG | ecosystem: Host-associated > Plants > Peat moss > Unclassified... | reverse complement strand
AGGCTAGCTAGCAACTAGCAACCAGTTCTGGAAACTATGATTCTTTTAGTAGGTACTGATTGTAACCAACTTGCAGAGATCTGAAATTAACCAATTTTTCATTTGATTGCTTCTGAGACTCCAGAGCATATGAAAGTTTTCCAAGTTGAAAAAAATTGTGCTTTGGTTCATTTTCATGTTGTGCATGTAAGTGTCAATAGTTGTATACATGGTGTATAAAACCTTATATACCATTGACATATACATAATTTACATGAGGCCAGTGTAAATATTTGTCAAATACACTTACATGATCTCGTGTAAATGTTTTGGGACGTGTAAGTATATATACTAAGGTTATTCATAACATCACCTTGTCTTTGGGCCTCGTTTCACCTTCAAACCCCTCTGAAGGTGTATCCATAAAGTGAGAAAATTTTATTAAATCTGGGTATGAAATGCTGAAACTTAGCATTCAAAGCATAAGAAGGGTCTAGAGTAATTATAGTATTCGTACAGGTAGGAGCAACCAACATATTTGTAGTAGCAGTGGAGGCGCTCAAGAAAAATGAAAGACAAGGTGAAACTCAGTTTATCACATAAATTTATGGTTTTCTGAGTTCCCCCTTCCCTCCCCCTTTGAATGTGTAAATTGTTTTTTGGAATCTCACCCTGTTTATGATCAAACACATGATGTTATTATATACTTTATTTTACAAATAGTTAACTCTATTACATTTTTACTATACACCTTTAATGACCATACCTTCTTGCAAATCCATTAATTTTGGGTCCATGTATTGATGGGTTTTTTTTTTTTTTTCAATGGGTCACTTGATTGGCCTATCTTAAAAAACACTATGAAATCCCCCTTTCACCAAATTTTTTTTACATTGTTTTATATGTGCATCATTTTACATAGTCGCATAAAACCATATAAATATATTAATTTTTACAGGTAAAAAATTCTATACAGCTTACAATAAATTTACATGATTTTACATTTACGTGTTTTGTGTTTTATATTTACACGAATATAAATGAAAATTAGACATTTACACTTACACAGGGTGTAAATAAATTTCATTATGAGATTTACGCTTACACTGAGTGTAAGTCCCAAACCATTTACACACACAACACTGGATCTTTCTCTTTACAATGGATTCTTTCCATTTGCTTCAAAATAAAATAATAATAATAAATTGAAAAATTAGATTATTCTTGAGAAAAGACGACCTTTTTCTGGGGTCCGCAACTTCCCAGTGGTTCAATGTTGCTTACAGAAGGAACTTTGTTGCACTTTGCCAATATTATAATTCTACCAAGTTACCAACCCCACCCTACATTTATAAAATTTAAATTTAAATTTGAAAAAAAAAAACCCTACCAGAATAGTTAGGTAGAGACTTTATAACTGTACAGATTGCAGAGCTTTCCAGGCTGTGGGAAAATAATTCATTGAAAAATGCATAGCTACATAGTGTGTTGTTTATAAATGAATACTTAATAATAATAAGTTGTTGGGCAACAAATTGTACAAGCCAGCTTTGCCTGCACTGGGTTGTATGCAGTGAGAGACATAGTTTTCTGGTTTGTTTTGCCATTTTCTTACAATTGTCAAGCCAAAACAAAAATTACTAACCTACCTAGCCTCTTGATGTTTTTAAAGAAAAAATTAATTTTTTTTTAAATTTTAAATTTTTAATTTTTTTGGGTTGTAAGTAATTTTACAAGAATCCATGGCAAAAGATCATCTCTCACCTCTCTCTCTCTCTCTCATTATTATGCTCTTTCGGTCTACATAAATGGTTTGGAAAAGTCTACTACCTAACCCCCGTGCCTGGTAACCCCGGAGTCAATTGGTGAGAAATCAATCATGCACATTGTTTATGATTATGATCCTCAACTTGCGCCCATTTCAGAGTCCACTATGCAATGCAATTGGGTGTGTTAATTTATTCTATAAAGCTTGGGCTTCTCTATTGTTGCTGGGCACTACCGATGGCAATCAATTTTCTTTTCTTATGTGGTATTTAATAGTTCATCATCATTTATGTCAATGTCAAATTTAACTTGAATTTAATATAAATCTCTTGGACATGAAAATGCACATGTTAATTTGCATTTTCATACCCATGTTGGTGGGTAATGAAAATGAGTGAGGTAGTTAGTTAGTAAGAAAAACAATGAGATAATTAACCTTGAAAATTAGGTAATTGTTTTTGAAATTGTCCAAGGAAGAACGTACAAAAAGATTACTTATGCGATTTTGTTAATATAATAATTCCTTGAAATTTTTCATCACTAGAATTTGTGCCCAAAAAAAAGAATTCCAAAGTCACTCCAATATTATGCAGCTCTCCTTGAGTTTATAGGCATTAACTATAGTGTCTTTTGTATCCACACAAGTTCTATCTACCCTTGTGAAAGATTTGCAAGAACTTCTTGGATCAACATTTTTACATACTTAGGCAAAAGCTTCACCATTTTTCCACCTTCACAATCCACTACCTACCGAAACCATCACAAGAAATGAAGATACTTAATTAATTGCCAACTAAAGGGATTGAGTGGCTCTTCACCCTATCTTTTCCTTATACCTAGCCATTGGTAATGTAGGCAATGCTGTGTTGCGGTTTCTTTTTTGGGTGAAATGATGCAAAATTTCAAATCGACAAAAAAACAATTAAAAAAAAATTGTTGCAATTTTTTTTGTCAAATTTGGTCATACCCCATTTGGAGTTAAGCCACATTTGGACAAATTTCTACTTTTAGGGTAAAAGAGAAGTCAATGTGGTGTTTCCCGACATTCCATAAACATTTGAACATGGAATGCTCACATTACAGCACATTGTTATGTTGGTAGGTAAAGCTCAAGGGACGAGGCATTCCTGAAACAAGGGCTTGCTGCCCATGGCGGTGTGGCGTGAGCTGAGGGCAAGCTGGAAACTTGAGAGTGCTTCATCTTCTTGAGTGCATAATATCCTCGTGAAGCCAGAGGTAGTGTACGAACTTGCCAACAAGCATAAGAACTCGCCCTCCTTGTGTAAAACTTTCAGAGGTAGTGTACGAACTTGCCAACAAGCATAAGAACTCGGCCTCCTTGTGTAAAACCCAGTCGACAAGTGTAAGAATCTGCCCTTCTTGCATAAGAGCTTGCCAACGAGTGTAAAAACGCACCATGTTAAATCGTGCTGTGTGCATTCACACTGCATGGTTTAAGGTATCCATCATTTACACTAGAAATTTTTTTAGTGAACGACTTTACCATATCTGGGGTGACCCAAGGACCCCGATTACCATGGGGTATCCTACTAAGGTAAACATCTAGTAGCATGGTTGAGGTGAGTTGAATGCACAACCCACCTTGCAAGACTTGGGGCTAGTGGGATGTATAGTGCATTACTTGTGTACCCATCATGACCTAATTGGTAAGGTGAAATTGGAGCTTCTTGGTTAGTTTTCTGTCAGCACTTGTTGTTGTAAGTAAAGTCCATCTTCTTTGATATCTCTCCCTCCCTCTTTTACCATTCAATGCTTTTCAACATACCCATTTAACCACATACCTAGTACACAAAGGGTTTCACAAAGGGTTTCAAAGGGTTCTTTTTGTTTAAAAAGAAAAACAAACTTTTCAATATTCCAAGTGTGAATGTTCAAAAGAACTCATTGTAAGTATTTGGTGTCCAAACTCCAATACAATACAATCGCAATGCACCAAAAAAAAACCCAAAAATAAGTGTGATGGATACGAAAACCTTTACATGAATGAAAACCAAACCAAATGCCGTTGAGAGAATAAAGGGAAATCTTGTCCTTAGTTTGTTTAGGGTTGGTTTTCTTTGCATCCGTTGAAAGAATAAAGGGAAACCACATGCTTAGTTTGTTCACGGTTTTATTTACATTCATTGAGAGAATAAAAGGAAACCACCATATCCTTAGTTTGTTTATGGTTTTACTTACATCCATTGAGAGAAGAATAAAAGGAAACCATTGTCCTTAGTTTGTTTACGGTTTCATTTACATCCGTTGAAAAGAATAAAGGGAGACCATGTCGTTAGTTTGTTTACTATTTTATTTACATCCATTCTCTTCTCTCAGAGGGTAGCCTAGTAACTACATACTATAATATTACATACCCTAAACCTAAACCCTAAACCCTATGAATGAACCCGGTGATAAACATAGTCTTTGAAAATACAATTTGAACTCTCACAAAATGGATTATATATTATGATGGGATATTTGGAGAAGTTTCTTTGAGTCCTTGGCATATTTCTCAATGTACCTTATAGGACATAACTGGTTTGTGTCATCAATTTGTACCCTAGGTACAAACCCTACCCACACAATGCGTCAAAAGTTGTACAAAGAACAAGTTTAAATGAGTGCGAGGAACTGACTATGGTTACATACCCAATCTTCTTCTTCCACCACTTCTCCACCACCACAACAACAGCTCAACTCCACTATGACCTGGATGGAATGCATCATCCCATGCAAATTACATTGGCAAGTAGGTAATGAACTTAGAGAATTTAATTTAATTTTTTGTTTTCAAAATGGCTTTTTTGTTTTGTGAACACAATTTGAGTCAACAATTTAACACCGCAACAAGTTTGTTGTGGAATTAATTTCTTTATGGGTAGATAGATGAATAAACAAACTATTTTGTATTTGAGTGCATGAAGTGAAGATTGTGCCACTTTTCTCTTACACCCCAAATGGGACTTTCCACTGACCATATAAGCTATACGTTCATTTTGTGTAAGTATATGAGTATATGAGACTCTTTTTTTATTATTATATCTACAAAGAAAAAAAGGAGGAGAAAAGTAGAGGAATGTATGTACCTTGAAATCCTTAGATATTAACTAATAATATTATTAATCATACCAAGGGGTGTGTCACACTATGGCCTTGCCATTTACATTGAAAAGTATCTTAAGGCAAAAGAAGACTTATTATGAAAACTCAAATATTTGACCATGCAAAAATATAATCTTCCAAAAAAAATCCTTCTAAAAGAAACCAAAATCCTTCAAGATATTATAACTCTATAATAACTAATCTCAAGTTTCAACACAAGCCAAAATATCATCTTTCAAAAATCCTCATATAAAAAAATAGACCTATTATGTAGAGGCCAAAATCCCTTAAGCTACTATACTCTATAATGAATCTAAACTCAATACCATTGCCTTGGTAGGCAAGTCCAATAAATTGTTAGTTATGGTGTTAGATCTGTTGTTGCTTGAGTTATACACTACATAGGGAACCCTAATATGGAGTTTGATTAGGCACTGATTAATTATTTTTTGGAATTGCCAAAAATCTGAAAAATATGTGCTTTGCTATGCCAAAAATCTGAATGAAGCTCTCAAACCACAATAGCTTCATTATTTAGTATAATTTCTAAATTATAAAAATATTATTTATATTCACTGCTGAACATAAATTATAACTGACACACAAAATAACTTAATTATTAGGCACCTTGCTGCCAAACCAGAGTAGGTACTATGGTTGTAAGTATGTAATGAGTACTTTGTAATAAAGGAACTGGGAAAAATTGAAATTGCAAGTCCAATTCCCCAAGTCCAATTAGAAACAAGTCTTATCATTTACCTTTCAAGTTGGAATTACATTTTAAAAATTTAGTAATAATAATAATAATAATATATTATTTTTGTTTTTTTGAAACTCCAATCAAACCTCTGCCTCTATTGCAGGAACTGAAAAATCAATACACAAGATACAAATATATTTGCAGTTTCATTACTCCAACTTCCAACTTCCAAGTGCCCCAAAGAGCTCTCACACATGTAGACATATCAACAGACAATGATGCTTGCTTTACCTCCACTGAGAACTTCCCCTCCTTCATCTCACTAAAAGACAAAAATCAAAAATCAAAACTCAAAAAAAGAGTGCTTGAAAATTTTCCTTCTTCAAATTTGATTGATACACACCCAATATACCCATCTTCCCAAAAAACCAAAAAAAAAGAAAAAAACTCCAGATCTAGGCACACACCAAACAAAGGTTAGGTTAGGTTAACTACCCATCAAGAAACAAAAAGCATATTCTACCTCCCTCCTATGTAGAGAGAAAGAATTAGAGAGCAGCATCAAAATCAAAATGACATTCAATCAATGGGTTTTTGATTCATGATGAGCTCTGCTTTTGTTTGTTTGTTTGTTTGTTTGATGCAGCAAAAAAAAAAAAAACTTCAAATTTGGGTTTGCATGGATCAAGAACTGCCATTATCATGTCCTAAAAAGCATTTAACATCACCACCCACAAAGTGAAATTAATGCCATAACTATAATAAATATCAAATGGGTGGTGATTCTGACTAAAAAATTTCTGGTATTGCTATCAAAAGGGCAAAGAAATAAGGCTTTTAATTAAGCACACTTTATTACATTTTCATCACATTTTACTAAGCAAAAATAGCAGTTACACAAAACCCAACTCTTGTAACTTGTTAGGACATCTTTCCATTAGGTTTGTTGTCATCACAGATTTTGTAAAGAGAGATCATCAGTAATAATAAGTGTAGTCTCTTCTGATCAACAAGACTTTTGATTTGCAATAGTTGATTTTTAAAGCTCATAAGAATACCACCCATTATGTAAGACTGGAGTTTTGTCTTCTCTATAGTAGTAGCTTGAGAGCTTGAGCTTGTGAGAGCTTGAGCTTTGTGTGGGTTTTTTTGATCAGCAAAAATATGGCAAATGGCCACCAAAAAAATGTAGTCATCATCATGGTTTGGTTGAAGATATTTGAGTTTCTTTAGCTGTGCTTTCTTTTCTGCTTGGGGACCCAGAGGAAAGTTTTTGAGCTCAACAAGTTTTTGTAGGTTTTGAGTTTTCATGAAGCTAAATGCTGTTCCCTGTTGCTTTTAATATTTGTTCAAGAACTTTGCAAAGTTTTTGATTTATTCTTAAGTTTGATGTTCTTGGATCCAAGGAGGAGGAGGAGGAGGAGGAGAACAACAACAGCAGCAGCAGCAGCAACAAGAGTACTTGATAAAAACACATTTTTTGTTTTGTAGAGGTAGCTGTTCAATAGTTCTGTTGAGCTTTTTGATCTGTTCTTCATTTTGATGTTCTTAGATCCAAGAAGAAAGAAGAAAAAGAAGGATACAACTTTGATAGAACACATTTCTTCAAGAAGCTTTTTTGCTCAATAGTTTTGAAGAGCTTTTGATCGGTTCCTCATTTTGATGTTCTTAGATCAGAGAAGAAGAAGAAGAAGAATACTGCTTTGATAGAACACATTCCTTTGTAGAGCTTGCTGCTCAATAGTCTTGAAGAGCTTTTGATATTTGTTCCTCATTTTGATGTTCTTAGTTCCTAGAAGAAGAAGAAAGGAAGAAGAAGAAGAAGAAGAAGAAGAATACTGCATTGATAGAACACATTCCTTTGTAGAGCTTGCTGCTCAATAGTCTTGGAGAGCTTTTGATATTTGTTCCTTATTTTGATGTTCTTAGATCCTAGAAAAAGAAGAAAGGAAGAAGGAGAGTACTGCATTGATAGATCACATTCCTTTGTAGAGCTTGCTGCTCAATAGTCTTGGAGAGTTTTTGATATTTGTTCCTCATTTTGATGTTCTTAGATCCTAGAAAAAGAAGAAAGGAAGAAGAAGAGTACTGCATTGATAGATCACATTCCTTTGTAGAGCTTGCTGCTCAATGGTTTTGCAGAGCTTATGATCTGTTCCTCATTTGAAGTTCTTCTTAGGTCCAACAAGCAGAAGAACAACAACTTCAGCGCATATGTTTCTTTCAAGAGCAATGGCGATCCTTTGATCTTCAGGAACTCCTCAGTCAGCATGCGAGTAGCCGATCATCGCTGCAGTTGTCATATCGTTTGTGCAGCAATGTGGGCACCAATCAATCTGGAGACTTGCAATGAGGCAGTGTGCAAGCAAGCTCAAGCTTTTCCATCTCCTGGAGCTTGAGAGATCTAGACCTGTTGTTGTTGTTGTTGTTGTTGTTGCTTCAGCTCCTCCTCATTGCCACTCTGCTGCTGCCAGGCCTCAAATGTGACAACTCCATTGTTGTAATGCCCATTTTTGTTGCCGGTGTTGATATGGGGACCATCGCCGCAGCCAGTGTCGTTGAAGAAGGTGCTGCTGCTGCAAGCATTTCTGTTCTGGGAACAGCAGCAAATGATCTCAGCTCGCCCAGTGAGGTGCTCTTGCCTGGAGCAGCAGTGTCTCGTGCCCTCCAAGGATACGAGATCGAGCTTCGAGAGCTGTCGTACAGAGTTGTGAAGCCAGTGGAGAATGGAACAAAGCTGAAATCTCTTCTTCGGAGCTGCAACTTCTTTGAAGCGGGATTGACATCAGGAAGAAATTGCACCAGCAGCAAGGAGAAGGCGGCAGCAACTGCTGCGAGAATCTCGACTCGCTACATACACTTACTGAAGAATGTGAGCTTCGTCGCGCGACCAGGCGAGGTACTAGCAATTGCAGGACCGAGCGGAGCAGGGAAATCCACACTACTAGACGTGGTCGCAGGGCGCATTCGACCGAGCAGTCCACCCACGAGCTTGCTAGTGAACCAGCTAGCTATGGAAGTTCCACAGTTCCGCAGAATCTCAGGCTACGTGATGCAAGACGACGCACTGTTCCCTATGCTGACAGTCGAAGAGACTTTGCTCTACAGTGCACGGCTGCGTCTTCCGGCTTCCGTCTCCATGACGGAGAAGCTCGCGCGAGTGCGCGCGACGATGGAAGATCTCGGACTATCGCATGTCGCATGCTCTCGAGTCGGAGATCAATTGTCCGGCGGCGAGCGTCGCCGCGTGTCCATCGGCATCGACGTGATCCATGACCCTGCAGTCCTGCTCCTCGACGAGCCTACCTCCTCTCTCGACTCGACATCTGCGCTCCATGTCGTGACGATGCTGCGGAAGATGGCAGTCACGCACATGCGCACTGTGATTCTCAGTATCCATCAACCCGGTTTTCGTATCCTCGAGCATCTGCACTCGATCGTTCTTCTCGCGCATGGTGAAGTCGTGCATCACGGCTCTCTCGAGCATCTGCACTCCATCCTCATGGCTTCCGGTCACGACATCCCGGAACAGGTCAATGTGTTGGAGTACGCGATCGATCTCATCGACACAAGCTCGGATCACTCTCATGACCATTCCACCTCTTGCGATGACAGCAGATTCTCGCATGTAGATCGATCCAATGCTTCCATCCCTTGGTTGCAAAAGATGCTCACACCAGACGAGCAAGAGATGATCGGGCAATCACCCACACCCTCGACGGCTTCCTGTCTCATCATGAGCTGCAAACCCGGCTCGACAAGATGTTCCAGAGGAGGAGAAGAAGAAACGTCGCAGCTTGCGCCGCTCACGAGATGCGCATTTGCGAATTCCAGTCTACAAGAGATTGCAGTCTTGACGCATCGATTCTCGAAGAATGTCTACAGAACGCGGCGGCTCTTCCGCTCACGGACACTCTATGCGCTCATCGCGGGTGTTTGTCTCGGCAACGTGTTCTCGCGTATGGGGTATGGGATGCGCGGCTTCACAGAACGGTACGGTTTCTTAGCTTTCAGCGTCACGCTCATGCTCACCTCGACAGTGGAGCTCTTGCCGAGCTTGCTGGAAGAATGCAAGATCCTGGCACGGGAAGCCTCGCGAGGAGCTTACAGAATGTCTTCCTGGGTGGTCTCCAACACGCTCGTCTTCCTTCCTTTCCTCTTCCTCAATGCCGCGCTCTTCAGTCTCCCAGTGTACTGGATGGTAGGACTCGCGCCGCAAGCTTCTGCCTTCTTCTTCTTCTTGCTTGTGTTCTGGCTGCTTCTCGTAGTGGCGCACGCCTATGTCTCCTTCTTCGGCGTTCTTGTGCGCAGCAACAGCTACCAGCTCGCGTATTCTCTCACCATGGCAGGTTTCGGAGCTTCTTGGCTCTTCTCCGGTTTCTTCATCTCCAAGCGCAACATGCCCAACTACTGGCTCTTCATGCACTATCTCTCGCTCTACAAGTATCCTCTGGAGTCGCTCCTCATCAACGAATTCTCGCATGTCAGTGACAAATGCTTCAGTACTGGAACCTCCATCTTCCCTGACGGTCCTTGTTCTCTCACGGGATCCGAAGTGCTGATGCAGCAGGGTTTGATTGCGGAAACTCCTGGTGCTCACAGATCCAATGTGAAGTGGGTGGATGTGGGTACCATGGTGGGGTTTGCGCTTCTCTATCGCATCCTCTCCTTCTTTGTCCTTCGCTTCAAGATGCAGAGAAGACACAGATAGGAAGTAGAAAAGCTGCTCCCAGGGAGTGGAGTGGAGTGTGGGGGAGAGAGCTTGAAGAGGAGCCCTTCTTGCAGAGGAGATCATCACTTGCTTCAAGCTCTGGGGGGTGTGGAGCTTCTTGGAGAGCATCATCACTTGCAGGAAGAAAGCCATAAAAGCTCTGGGAGGTGGAGCTTGGAGAGCATCATCACTTGCTGGAAGCTGAAATCCATAAAAGCTCTTGGGGAAAGCTTGGAGAGCATCATCACTTGCTGGAAGAAATCCAAAACACCAACAAAACCAACAACAACAACAAGGAGGACAATGACAACAACAGCAGCAGCAGCATTAGCAAATCCAAGCAAAACCAATTTGATTTTGTGAATCAGAGCTCAGATCAAAAGCTTCATAGTAATGCGAGCCATGTGTTCAATTACAGAGAAAATCTTTCTACAAGATGGAAGCTGCCCCATGTATACTTGAATAACGGTAATAGAGTTGGAGTAGTTTTGTTGTGATCAGCAGTCAGCAGCAGCAGGAAATTTGCAGCTCAAAATGTTGGACCAGCCCTTGAAGTGCTATTATTGCATATTGATTGAAAAATATAAATGACAGAGGTCCATGATGTGACCTTGAACCTGAACTCACACTTCTTCACCTTGTCAAGGATTTGCTTTTGAAGGTCTGGGGAAAGCTTGCTGAAGGTGGAAAAGATTTTTTGATAATCAACTGCATTGCAAGCTTTTGAATTTTTTCGATCAGGTGGGTGTGGGAGTGCTGGGATCTGATTTCTCTGAACTTTAACTGTGTGTGCACCAATGCTTCCTTTAATGGGCATCAGCTGTTGATTTGAGTGTTTGCTGCTGTGTGCAAAAGAATTTCAGGAGTACCAACCTTCAGGAGTGTCAAGTGAACAGCTTCAACCCAACTGCAAGCTTGTGTTGTTTATACTCTCTTTGCAGATGGAGGTTATGCGGTTTGAGGTCAGAATTGTCCATTAGTTGTTCTACTAAGCAAGTTGTTGATGTTAAGAGCTCTCCAGATGATTCAAGGGATCCATTCCTTCGACTACCAACTTTTTGAATGTTGTCCAAAGAGTGTCCTGTGATTGTCAATCTGATGCATATTATTTGTCAATCTGATGTTTTTTGCATAATATTTGCTTTGGCATTTTGTGTGTAATTACACATTCTACATTAGGTTTAATGTAGCAATGTAGTGTATAGGTCTATGGAGTCATGAATACCTCATACATGAACTCTGGTTCTGACCTCAGTTCCACATCCAGTTTCAATCCAGTACACAAGGCAATTGGAAGTTAAGTCAGCTCACACTCATCAGGAGCACTGGTGCAATGAGACCAGGTATCATTCAAATCTTCACGAATTGGTTTGAACCCAAGTCACCCATATAAGCTAAGCTTTGGTTTCACACACTTGTTGTCCAGAGATTGTAATTACTCATGCTACTTGTGATTTGATGCAGATCAGTCCATAAATGGCAGATGATGTGCATTGAAAATTTGCTAAATCCTTCTCTTGCCTATTATTATTGCCTTCCTTAAGCTCTCACAAATAGAGATCTCTCTCACAAATTTGGCCACTCTGAGAACATGCCATGAGGCGATGATAAAGTTGAATTTGCAGGTACCAAAACTTCAATCTCCAGAACATTGGTACTGTCTATATTGTGTGCAGGCAGTGGCTCACAATATTGTGAACTTGAGAAAATGTGACCATCTTATGCTGCTGTTGATGCTTTCGATTTTATGGAGATCTAGGGTACCACCCAAAGGGACTTTTACAGCATACATATGCTGCAGAATTTCCAATGCTTAATGCTACTACCATCTCCAACAGTTCCTGAGAGAAAGTGTGGAACTTGTTAAAGATATGATTCAATAATTGTGGGTGACTTTTAGCAGTCTGTTAATACAGTTCAACTGCAGACAGTACTTTGAACAAACTTTGGGGGTCTTAGAAGACATGTAAAATTTGTCTTAGAAGCAGCGACTTAAAAGTTCTATGGTGTTTCCAACAATCCTGGTCTCGGGTTGTTGTGTGAGGGGTTTTCTGCCCCAGATCCCCTTGGGAGTTGTCCCCTGGTCTTGGCTCTGCAGTTGTTTCTTGCTCTTTGCAAATGGATCAATTATGTTTGTTTCCCTGCCCCCCAAAAAAACAAGAAAAAAAAGAAAATCCTGTTGTGAAGAGAGGGACTTGCACAACACACACTTCAGAGTTTCCATTACTTTTAAAAGCTCCACCGATCTCCAACAGTTGCTGAGAAAAAGTGTGCAACTTGTTGAAGATGTGATTCTATAATTGTGGGTGGTGACTTTCAGCAGTCTGTTAACACAGTTCAACTGTTGTAGGCAGTACTTTTACTTTGAACTGCACTGTACCTGCCTCAGTCTATATATTCAAACCTCAAACCTATTGCAAAGAGAGGAACATCAAAGCCCCCACCCAAAAGTCTCGGGGGGGGAAAAAAAACCATTTTTTTGATGACATGCTTTAAATCATAGACTAATGTAAACAAACAATTCATATGGGATCCCATCTGCGCTCCATAATCAAAGCACTGGATGCTGAATTGTAGTAGTAGTAGTTCTGGGATGAGTGTGGGAGCACTGGACTGACCATTTACTTACCAGAAAACTGCCTGCAAATGTACTGAAGCCACCGTATCTTCTTTGAAGAGAAGTTCTCAATTCACATTGATTGAGGCAAGTAAGTATGGAATGTGCTCCATTTTTCCTTGAATATTTTTCACAATGACGACAACAACACTGCACAGTCCTGGATAATTTTTATCAAGGGGCTTCTCTTGACTTTTGCATTGCTCTCCTCAATCTGACAACCAAGTCTAAGCTCTTTTTGTACATCCATTTCACCTCTATTTTAAATTCTTTAGTTAGAAATTTAGTCCAATCTATTCATCAATGAACACACGGTTACAAAACCAACTGCTTAGATTCACAAGTGCACATATCTACTATGGTCTTTGGTGAAAAGTTCAACCAATCTGGAGCAAGGGGATGATGAGATAGCAAAACTAGATTGACTAGCTCACGCAGACCCCACAACGTGGTGTGGTGCCCACAAGCTTGTGGATGTTCAGCCAATCTTGAGCAAGGGATGATGAGATTGCAAAACTAGATTGAGCCCGTGGGGACCCCAGGATGTGGCGCCCACAAGCTTGTTACAAAGCTTCAGGGCTTGGAAAAAAAGACTTTTGAGATGACACTAATGCATGTAAATTTGATTCGGATTCACAATAACCAAGTTAGGTACGAAGTCCTATTTGAAAAATTCCCAGGCCAAAATGTGGGTTGTTGTTATTGTTGTTCATTACTTAAATATGAAGCTTTGGAATTTCTGAATTGTGGATTTGAGGAACTCTGCAAACGGCCAACAACTTCAAAGGGGCCAGAGTGAACCAGCACCCACCAGCTTACCATCCACTAGATATGCCCAGTATGACTCAGTTGTGGGATGAATCTCTCAAGTGAGTTCATATTTGGTTTCACCTCGGTAACCCATTTTGTAAGAAATAGGTCCAATGGGCCTATATAGAGGTGGGTAGGTAGGAAAAATGTACTACTACTAGGTACGTAGATGGTTTATAGTCTATACATAGGTAAGGGTTGTTTGTACTACTTACTAACAAACCTGCTTGTGGCTTGTTTGTTAGTAGGTAGGTAGTAAGAAACCAACTGAGCTAATCACTATGGTTGGCTAGGGACTTGGAACTCAACATAAAAAAACTATTTTCTGATCACTTACTATCATCACTTTTTTTATGGCCAATTTTTGCATGAAAAAATGTTTTGACTTTCTTTGTTTGAAAGAAAAAATCATCATTTCTTAACTCATTTTTTTTATAAATGTAAATAATCATCATTTTTAGACACATTTTCTAATCCTGAGGAAATTAATTAATTGCGACATTTTGACTGTTTGTTTGTTTAGAGCACCGATTTCTAAAAGATTGTTGCCATCAAATGTGTGATAGAAAAAATCTGGAAAAAAGAAATCCCCCCATCTACCATCCATCCTTCATGTTGCGCTGGTGGGTGTTGTGTGCACTCTGGCCATTTGGAGGAGTGCTGGTGGATGCATGGTTCATTCTGGCCATTCAAGCAGACGCTAGTCTTATCCTAGTGCTGAAAATCTGAGATTAGCTTGTAAATGAGTTTCCAGGCTTATATCTAGACTCAGCTTCTCATTAGTATTATCTAGACTCATCTAATGATCCCCACCACCTTCTTTGATGGATTAAATTCATGAGTTCAAGGCCCAATGCATTCCTCATATTGAGCAAAACCCAAAAAGCCACTTGAAAATTCTTGGTCAGATGACCGCATGAAGGCTCTCATCACACAACCCTATTCCAACAATTTATTTTGAAAAATATTTTAATTTTCATCACCACACACCCATTTAGAATTTTGTGAAGACTTGCTCAGATTTTGTAGTGCAATTCAAGGGCACCTTACCCGGGTAAAATAATTCTCAAAAGATTTAGCCAAACAAAAATAAATTATATATATATATATGTCAGAATTGTTGAGAATTGAACTCTCACAACTTTTGTGGTGAAACATGTATTCACCCAAGCATAGGGTGACTATTACAAATGCACACAACAAGCTATATTTTACATATTTATTTCTCAACTGTTGAAATTCTAAAAAATTAAATTTGAAACTGCCAAACCTTGTTTTCTACAATAAATAAATAAATAAATATTCAACAAATAAGTGCCCATTTACCAGTGGTAGCTACAATAATAGCCACTTTTAGCTCATCAGGAGGCATTTAGAGATCAACAACCCAAAATTATCAATGAACACAAAGAAATAAATATTTTATGACATGCACAACATAGACACTAAAACCTTTCCAAGCTCAAAGAACACTCCCTAATAATAATGGTCACAGCTTTCCCAGAGGGATTCTTCAAACAATTTGGGGGTAAGCTAAGCCGTGCATCATGCACTTCACCATGTACAGTTGCACCGACCAAAGGTAATCAACTCTGCCAGTAGCTCAGAGACACAGACTAAAGAACCCAATCCCTCTCTTTCCTCACATGGGATGAGGAATAGAAGAAGAGCTGACAATTGGTTCCTACTTAAAGAGAAGAAAAGTGGTTGTAAGCGGTGGTTGTAGGCTTCTTCCCCGAAGTGTCTAGTGTCTAGTGTCTACCTCTTTTATTTGTGTTATGTTGTGCTCTAGCAAACCTCATCCCTCTTTCTCTGTAACTTAAGCATTGGGTTTTCTTTCGGAGTTGAAACTACACTACTAGATTGTTCAAATCCTATGCCAAAACTGCAAGAGGCTACTAGAGAATATCTATCCTCAAGGAGGTTGAGGGTGCCCTTGGGGAAATCACATTCAGAGCACTACCCACTTCTCTGCTTCTTATGATTGCTCATACAGTAAAGTACTTATTGGCAAAGTAGCTTTGATTTTGTCATGAGATTGTGTAAATCTTGTTACAGAGCCAAACTCTTGGAACCCTATTCTTGTTACAACACTTTTCCATCAATCCTGATATCTTCTTAAGATCCACCCGCCAGTGTAGTTAGATACATATGCTAGTAGTATAAGGGTCAACCTTCCACATCTCCAACTCTTTGGAAAAATATTGAAAAATCTTGCAGAGTGTTTTTCTCCTAAGCTCCTCGTTTGTTTTGACATGTGAACCAGTGTTGTCCAGTTCTGGTTCTTGGGTCGGTTACTGGGTACCCAGATTGTTGGTTTTAAATTCTGAAAACAAAAAAAATAAAATGGAATGCAAACTAGCCTAATAATCATAACCGATCCCAAAATGTGTTTTTATGCAGGTTAGAGACTCCAACTTTAGTTGTGCTATATAAGTTTTCTACGATCTAGAGTTTTTAGGGTTAAAGTTGTATAGAGTTTAAATTTTATGGCTTTAGGTTTAAGAGTGAGGTTTTTATGGTTGAGATTTTAGGGTTTAAGATTGAGATTCTGGTGCTGAGGTTTTACCTGCAAATGATTGTGGGTTTTAGAGTTTAGGGTTAAGGTGTATGTTCCTAATGCTCACCATCATCTTTCCTCAAATCATTAACTAGTAATTTGAGCTTTGCATTACTTCGCACTGGCAACGACAATGATTGAATTATTTTGTGTGAACATAATAGTTTTGTTGTATTAATTTTATATTTTCAAAAGATTTTTTTTGTAAATTTCATTAGATGCCATTTTGTTTCATTAATATTTTTTATATTCTTAATTTGCTAAGCAAAATGTCAAGGAAATCTGATTCATTAGAGAAGTTCACAATAAAATTTAAACAGAAAAAATCCCAAAAGCATTGAAAAGGTGTAAGACACCCAACAAGATACAAACTAAAAATAAAAATTCTAAAATAAAATTTGATATACAACGAATTATAATCCGAAATGATTTTGGAATTGTCATTGTGATGATCACTAAAATCCCATCCTACATAAACCAATGCCAATGAAACATCATCACTGGAATTTTTGCTCTCTTTTCAAAAGGCTCGCAGTTGGCCACAAGAGAGTAGAGTACCCCATTCGACCTCTTCAAGAACTTTGATGTTGGACATGAGAATCTTTGTTGGGAGTGGAGGGACATTCAGTGGATATTTTGGTTTCATTCATAAAACTGATTTGGGTACATGAGAAATGAAGCCTACTTACCATCAACATCATCAACTACTACAAAGGTAAGGCTTCATCATAGGACGGATGAGGGACATTGAATGAAATAGTGTTTAAAGAGTTTGGTCACCATCCATTCACATAGCTACAATATTTAATTTTTGCTAGTGTTGTGAGTTGATATCCTATGAACAAACATGGATGTTGAAGGAAGAATCGCAAATCACCTCATTGAATGTGGGAAGTGTCAAATTGAAAGACTTCATCATATCATTCAATGAAATGTGAATGCTCACAACCATTTAGAATTGCACACCATACTTTACATGATTGGTGAGTGCAATGTAACTATGAGCTACTCTAACTGGCCTTTTTCCCACTATTTTTTTTCTTTTTTCAATTTTGTGACTCAGCTGAAGTGGCAATCATCCATAAGACAACTAAGCCAGATTTGGCTATAATTTGAAAATGAAGTATCTTTTTATATTTTTGGCTACCTACCAGAATTTAATCTAAAATCTGGTGATTATCAAAAAATCAAAATCAAAATAAAAAATAGATGAAATTTCAAAATTTTCTTCCAATCTTGATTTCTAAGAAGTTTTGAATTTTTGGGATTTTGGTGTTCTCAAAATGTTTGTGCTATGTTCTCAAAAGGTTCCCATGGTCTTCCTGTCAAATTCTCTTAACTTTCCAAATGGGTTCCCAAAGTGTTCCCTCACATATTCTTAAGAGCAACAATAGGGAACAATGTAAAGGAACAATTAACCAAAAACATTTTGGTCTCTATCCAACATAGGGAACATCATAACGTATTTGTGAAAAGGCCATATTAATGTTGCCATTCAGCTAGGACCTAAAACCTAAAACCCTAGAACTCAAACATAGGACCCTAAAACCTAAAGACCCTAAACCCTATCGAAACATTTGACCCTAGCCCCCTACATAACCCTATGAGCTAGATCCTTAAAGAAACCCCTTCATACACATCCAGCCAGGTCTGGGTCCATTATAGGCTTGCCAAGGTGATTCTAAGGCTGGATATGGGTCCATGTAAACCCGCTAGGTCGGGCTCTTGGTCGCTTCTGGGCCAATTTAGACACAATGGGTCTGGTTCCTTGACCTAGATCCAGATCCAAACACAGACGCAACCAATAATAAACCCTAGTAGGGCGCCAGGAGAGCTCCCCCAATTTTATATGTTCCCATGTTTCCATGGAAATATGAGGATAAAACAACAAGAAAAAACCTCATTTTTTTGTGAGGAAAATGTGACTTTGGACCCAAGGTTTGCCTATAAGATTTGTAGATGGGGCCAAATCACACCCAACCTCTCAAAAGGGTCGAGTCATAGAGTTTGCTTGTAAACTTCCACAGGTGAGGGAGGGGTTCATTCGAGAGCATGATTTGGGATTAGGGTTTCACCGAAGAGCACTTGGACACCATTGATGTCACCACCGCATGTTCAATGGTTGATGTGAGATAGTGAAGGGAATTTTTCTTTTCTCTCAAATGTGGTCCCTCAATGGGTTTTGCAAATTATTGCAAAGAGTGAGCAACAACATTTGAAGATGGAATTTGTTTATGTAAAAAGCAAGAACTTGGAAGTGAAGCCTTTTTATAAATATCTCCCATCACCCTGAAATCTTCAAAGGGATTGCGTTTTAATCTCTAATTGAAGAGCAAAGCACCCAAGACATTTTCACCCCAAAAAAAATTTGTCACATTTGCATGGCTCCCAAAAATATTAGAATCGTATTAATCATTTTCCAAAAAGCAAAAAAAAAAAAAAAAACCCAAAATCCAATTCTGCACCCACCACCTTTGACTACTCTCAAACTCTATTAAGTTTAATAGGTAGGCCCCCATTGTGAACCTATTGTGATGCTCATTGGCCTTACCTAGTAGGTTTAGTCCAACTAATGACTACCTTTAATGGGCCATGAGATCTTGCGCAAGATAGCCCTTTCCAAAGTGGTCTCATACACTATGGTCTCCCAAACAAGCCCATTATTAGTCCAAACTTAGTAGTATTGCCTAGTCCATAACAAGTTAAAATATTCCATGTTTAGATTAAATCAAGGTCTTTTTCAATTTTAATATTTATTGGGTTTAATATTGCATCTAAAGGTACATTCACACAAAGGAATAAAGGCTTGACGAAAGTTAAAATTGTTTATATTACATGTTTGTGGATGGATAAGTAGTTTGTGTGGTGTGCTTATGTGGCTCATTAGCAACTATACAAAAATATGTGGTAGTAATTAGTGGTAAACTATCACTCCAAACCTTGAAATCTTCAAAAATTGAATATTCTTGTTAATAACATCATTGAAAAATTATCATCATCGAGACAATATTAATAAGTGATAATCTCTAGCAACAATCACCAATCCCTCTTTTAGAAATTCGTTATTCTCACCCCTCTTGTTGCCACCTTCATGCGCCCTATTGCACCATTTGTGAAGCATCGTGTTGTAACTTTTGTGTAAAACCTTGTTATAACTTTTGCATTAAGGTTTTCTTCCTGCAAGCACAAATTAATTTGCAATGGGCATTTTCAATTTGAGTTTGGTAGGAAGAGACAAGGACTCAAAAGGTGGGTCCACTAACAAAAATGTAATTCTTTAGCACCATAGCAATTGTGATAAAAAAAACAAAGTCCTCACTTTCGTCAAGTGTAAACAAATTGAGCATGTTGCACAAAAAGAACTTGTGGAGCCCATATGATTCCTACTATGCAACATAAGATGAAGATTGCAAACAAATTTTTAAAAGTAATCAATGCTCAAGTACCATGAAATGGCAAGATGTGCAAGAATAAATAGAATGGACTAAATTTGAATTACAAGATAATAGTTGATTACCATAATGGAATTGGCCACAACATATGTTTTTAGGATTTGATATTGAAAAACAAAACACATTCCACTTATCTTGACAATTCAATTGAAAATATACTATGAAAAAATTGTGACATTTAGGGCAAGCAAATCATCAATGTTATTTTTCATGTTAGGCATGTTTAAGCAAACAAAAATGGAAATTACACAACATTAGTATCAAAAGTTGGTACATAAGAACAAAATTTAACACAACCATATCATATTTTCATGCAAGAGACAATGAACAAAGGAAATAACTATACCTAATATTATAGCTCAATGTTGATTCAAGATTTAATATAAAACATAATAAAACAATTGCTTAGAAAAAATTTATTTCAATCAAAATAAAAAACAATTTTGTTTTGGCTTGCATGGTACCTTTTGAAACAGTTGTTTAAACTTTGAACTTTGAAGTGTAGCTTATTTGCACATAATTGCTCCAAAAGGGAATGTTTTGTAGTTTTTAAAACTTTAAGTCTTTGTAACTCAATTTCAATTTTATTTGCAAAATTCCGATGTTCATTGATTTTTTTTTAACACCAAGATGAATATTGTTACCATTGTTTTCCAAGTTCAAATAAAGCATTAAAATGTCTATGTCCAAGTCCTTTCCATTGAAAATTGTGTTATATAAGATGCAATAGTTGATCACAATATCAAGCAAGAAAATCACATGTAGTTTAACTATAATTCTTAACTCACAACTCCAAATAACCAATGTGAGCCCACTTTCAATATTTACATTTCAAGACTTTTCCAATGATTTATTGGAAGCCCAATTTGGACCACATTAATTATTTACATTTTTGTCCCAAAAAATTTGGGCTTCAAAGGACTTAAAGTTTGCCCAAAGTGGAAAAAAAGACTTGGGAAAGTGAGTCACTTAGGAGTGTTGAAACTCACTTTCCCAACTTCGGGGAATGTGTATGAATTATGTGCATTGTCTTTTATGATGAAAAAAACATATTTACTTGAATTTTTTCTGTTTCTTGAATCTATAGAAAAATATTATATGTGTATGTGTGTATTAGTGTGTATTTAATCATACATTTTCCAATTGATTGGACATAATAGCCACTTTTAATTGCAAAAAATAGATTTTGTCATTAATAGATTTAATGATGGGCCACCATGTAATAGTTAGCAACCTTGGGACCCCCTCCCCCAATGGAAAAAAAATGATTGGTGCTAGAAGATTTACATAGTTGACCTTCCTACTACCAATTAATTTGTCTTGTATATAAGAATTGGGTTGCCTTTGGTGCCAATTTCACAAAAGTGCATTTAATGAAAATTCAAATTAATAACAACTTTTAAAAATCTTTCATTATTGTTTATAGTTGAGTTGCTTTCAAATCTCTACTACCCATAATGAATTATTGGAGTTGTCATTTGGATGTAATGTGATGTGCATTAGTTACTAATCATAACCAATTGCAAGTTATCAAGAAAAATAATAACTAACTTTAAATGTTGATTATCAGAAAATCAAACATCAATAATCAATATTTAAAATTGAAGTCTATTTGCTCATATACAAGACTAATTGAATAATGTGTCAATGTGTGTTTTTCCTATGTTTCATGTCTTGATTCCTAATTCTTTAATCTTAAGTTGTTGATTGCTATTGTCTACAAGCATCAAGTTTAGTAATTTGAAATTTCTAAAAGTTTTTAGCTCACACAATGTTTTAAGGTTTAGCTTTTGTTCATTATTTTTCTATAATTTCAAAAACAAAGATTCTAGTAAGTGTATTTCTACAAAAGGGGCAAGCACAATTTCAAACATTGGCACCTCTACATAACAATTGTTCACTTTGTCCATTATTAGCATGTAAAAAACACCCCATCCCAAGTTTAATTGTGAAATTCCACACAATGTCTATAACCAACCATAAAAATGTAGAGATAAATCAAACTTGGCCATGAAGTTACTTCCACCTCACAAGAAATCACGTTCACTTACTATTGGAAAAATACCATAAATTCAAATTAGCCAAGTTCAATCAATCCAATTGAATTGTGTAATGATGAGATTATTGTCTTCAATGACTCTAGTTTAAAGTTCATTCTTGATAGTGAAAAAGTTATCAAAGGAATTGCAAAAATAATAAAAAATCATATGAAACAACTTGAAGGTTCCAAATTAATTGGGTTGTACATTTGCCACATGGGCTAAATGTGTGAACATGGTAGATGGTTTGTTTGATCTTCTTTATTAAAAAATGTGGGTGTAGTTTAGTAGTCCTCGTTCATTGAACAAATGAATTCATTGGATCCCCACTAGGTCCCATTTGGTGGGACTAATGAATTTATTCAAAATCTAGTGAAAGCACTCAACAAACATTGGACACATTTCTTGTAGTGTTTGTTTTGTGTCAAAATTGTAGTGGCATTGAGAATCAAGAACAAATTTTAAAGTTAAAATGGGACACATTAACTAGTTGATCCCTTTTCGGACTTGGAGTGGAGGTAGGCATAACGCCCAATTTTATGAAAGGTATTCATATTTTTCCCCTTTCAACTGTTGGGTCATTTTTTTCTTTTTCCTACCAAGTAAATTGGACATGTAATGCATGGTCAAAGTCAAGAAGGAACAAAATAATTTTTTTTTTCAAAACCCTTTTAAATTGATGTTCAATAAATATAATAAACAATGCAAAGTGGGTGAAGGGCATCTCAATTCATATTTTTATAAAAAATCAAAATTCTCTAAGGTGTGTAATGATTCTAAAAATAATGTGTGTTTTAATATTGTGGTTAGTTTTGGAAATTGAAACACCAAAATCCAATTAACATTCATTGGAATTTGGATTGCCCATTATTGATTTTATTAATTAGATGTGGGTGCATCTCATATTAATTTTTTAAAAATCTAAACTTTGAAACAATCATGAGCAAATAAAAGTTTAAATGAATTTTTAAAATATCTATATACATGAAGGAAGGTTGTTTGTTTGTTTTGTTCCAATAGTTCATGAAACATACTAGTTTGGGTTGCTTGCAATGTGTTGTTGTACTTCCTTTGCCACTTATTTTGGCACTTCAATCAAAATTATTGTTATTACTGATAATGATGACTCGCCACCGTTCTATCCATCATGTAGTCGTGGAATCAAACATCACATAAATTAGCTATGACCATTACATTGCAGATGTAAATAATCATGTACAAAATCAAAAGGTTTTTCTTTTTCTATGTTACTTCAACCTAGTTTTTACTTTAGAAAGTTTCTATCTTCTATTTAATGAGCACAATAATAATTGCTCAAATTTGTTACAATCATCTTGTAAGCCTTTGGACAGGCTACTATATAGTAAACAAGCAAGCTCCAAAATGCTAAAATTTCATCTTTTGTCAAAGATTTTCATCACTGGACCGTGAAAGAAAATGCAAATAAATCCCACCACCTACTATACTTATGGCAACAAGAAAAAATGAACCCAAACCTTCCTTTAATGTAATTATGGTAACAAGGACAAACTGTTTGTATAACAAACAAACAAGCTTAAAAATGCCGAAATCTCATCTTTTGTCAAAGAACTGTTGCTTTTCTTCATCATTACACCGTGAAAGAAAATGCAAATAAATCCCACCACCTATTGTACTTATGGTAGCAAGAAAAAATGAGCCCAAATGTTCCTTTATTGTAATTATGGTAGCAAGAAAAAACGAACCCACCCCAACCACCTACTATACTTATGATAACACCAAAAAACGGATAACTATTGAATTCCTTTTATTGTCAATGTAGTAAATGACTGTCACAATAATTCAAGGGTTGTGAAAAGAAGGTAGCAAGGAAAAAAATTATTGTGAAGGTGCTTGTGACCACATGGCACTCTAAAATTTCAGATTGCGTTTTGAGTGCTCAGGCCTACCTCCACTAAAAAAATTGGTGAATAATATGTTGATAAGAATAAAGATGAAGCAAAGATATATTGCTAAAAACTATCACCATTTGATAAATGAATGAAATTGCGCCATTGAATTCAAGACTATCTAAATTCTACACCAATTCACATGTCTTGAAGGGGAATGAACTTATAAAAAATAACAAATAGGGATTTTTTTCCATCTCTTATAACAAGGGAGTTTCATACACATGATGGAGTATGAAAAATTGAACGAACTTTTCCATTTATTAGGTGTCCCAAAAACACCTAGGCCCAATTAGAGCGACTATGTTATATGGATCATTGTTGAACACATATATAAGCAAATGTTGTTGAAAGCAATGACTATTTTCAAGCTTCAAGGTTCATATCAATAACATGCAATGAAATTATAATGACGGACAACATGTCATGGGTTTCAATACATGCATATGTTGTTCAAAATTGGAACCACATATCCATATTGATCTTTTTGGACCATGCATCTTATGAGGAGAAAATATAAAAAACATCACGAAAATAATCATGGCTATGGTGTGCAATGTTGTTGGATTGTGCAAATAAGACATAATCAATAACCTTTTGTCAATTTGAGCTAATATATTTGCCCACAACCATGTTTATACTATGCATTTGTAAATTATATTCAGTTTTACATTTTTAATCATTTGTGCATATTTTTACATGGATATCAATCCTTGTTATCACATATATAAATGGAATTAATGTTTTCCATGGAACAAAGACAAGAATTGTTAAACAATTTCACATCTTGTGGAGTTGAAGGCAAGAAGTAATCCATGCAATATGATAAGCTTTGAACCCATTGTTCACTTTGTAAAAGTGGATCAATTTCTATTTTTGTGAATGTTCTAGACTAATATGAGCTAAGTTGTTGTTAATAAATGTGGTTAAATAAGGTAGGTCCATACGTTGTTGGTTAGATTAACATTCCCTTGTAAGTTGTTGACAAATGTGGGTGATCAAATCAATATGAATTAGGTTGTTATTGACTTTGCTTGTACCTTTTGGTAATTAAACATTGGTATGGATATTCCAAGCAACTCTTTGTTGTCAATTCTAAGCCAAGTGTTGAGCTTGACCCATTCTTGTATTTGGAAACACTTAATATGCAAGCTAGCTTGTTCAAATTAATAAAATAGTTTAGTGTGATTGTCAAGGTGTAGACACTTTTTGAAATTAATCCAGTGATTAAAAAACCTAAAACTTGATACTTTGGAAACAATGAACTCTAACATTAAATGGTTGTGATGCGTCTTGGTAGTTTGGAAAACTATTGTCAGAAAATCAATTTTTACAACATTTTTGTTTGATCATGTGGTGCCATGTGACTTTGGTTGAATTGAGGGAACTAACAAGCTTGATGGTTATATATTGTATTTTTTGCAATGAAAAAATTGAAGGAAATATGATCAAGATTCAAGTCCAAACTTAATGGTATGAGTTACTTGAAATATCACGCAAGTGGTAACAAAAGGTTAGAATCATTACTACCTACATGTAGTCAATGTTATTAGTGGGGAAACAAAACAAAATGTTAAAGAAAGATTTTTTGTTTAATGGGTATTATGATGTAATTAATAATTCAATAGTTATTATTACTATTAGTTGGATTTTATTTAGTTATATGTAGCTTGCAATTTCATGGGCATTTTTTTTATGTAGCCAAATTTAACTTGAAACCTTTTGAGTTTGTTGTCATTTTTTGGGTGTTGCATAATTAAGTTTGTTGCCAATTGCTTTAAATTTAGAAGTTCTATTCAATTAGTTAGCTAAAATCATACAAATGTTTCCCTTGTTTCGCCAACTAACTTCACTTTACCGATTTTAAGTTTTTTCCTATTCTAAAAGAAATAGGGGCCACCCTATCTACCCTATATAAAAATTAGAAAAAAAAGTTGATCCTAAAAAGTTTTTTTGACCCACTTTTTTATTTTTATTGTTGCTTTGGTTATGAACTCAAGGCTATAATCGTAACAACAAAGTTCATGAAACCATCCATGACTTGAGCCAAGTCATCTTCTTTTGGTGTTCTAATTTGATTTTGAAGCACCGAATTCGTAGAAAACATAAATTTGTAAAAAACCAAATGCACCATGGACTTTCAAATTGTGAACATTTCATTGCAATGCAAAAAATCAGTTTTGTGAGTGAGCTTGTAAATGGAAAATGCAATTTGAATACTCACAAGCATTACACATTGATGCATGTGTCCTCCTCGACGAATGGCTTCAATTTTGTAGTCAATTGCTACACAAACTTTTAAATGACTTTGAAAAGTTTGATCTATTTAAATTTGTCATATTGAATCATGAAAAAATGTGAAAACCAAGTTAAAACTTGGCCTTCAACTAGATTTCAGATTCTTTGTTTAGTAACCATTCACTTGATAAATGTCATTTTGTATTGATGCAAAAAATAAAGTTCAACAAGATTTGGAAAAGCTTTTTACTTTTTGACAAATCCTCAACAATCCATGAAAATTATATTGTGAAATCATTAGTGTCTATTTCATAACATAGTAGTAATGATTCACATGCTTATAATACCATGTGAAAAAAATGCACAAATAAAACAAGCTTCCACAAAATTGTCTCCAAATAATAATGACTTCACCAACTTCAATGATATGCAAAATAACAATAAATCGACAATTAGAAAAATATTTTCAAAAAATTCATAAAATTTGACGATTTGCATAAAATAATGTCCATCTCAAACTTCAAACTTTTGCACACATAAAACAATAACAAATTAGTAAAGGACAAGTTTAAAGAGTAACTGAACAAGGACTTTAACATCATGAATAAGGTCTCCATTGATATCTTCCTCAACTTCAATGATCTAAAAAAAAAACTCACCTAATATCAAACACATAATTTTTTTTTAAAAAAAAATCGCAATCAAAATAAAACAAAAGATTATCAAAACAAATGCAGAAAGCTCATAAACAATTAGACAATGGATGATGTTTAGAAAGCACAAATGACAAATGGATAATGAAAGACCTCTAAAAAGCACACAATGAGTTTAGCAACTTCAACATGATTTGCATACATCAATCGGAGATGAGAGATAAATAGAAAACAATTAAAAAAAGAACGAATGAGAAGAGTGTTGAATGATTGACAAGTATACTTCAACAATCCATAGCTTTGCATAATACTAAAAGGTACATCAACATGCAAGAAATTCAAATTTGTTATGGCATTTGAAGATCAACAAAAGGTAGATGTTTGAAGTCTAAAGGGGCTTGCCGATCGGCATTGTAATCATGATTAAAATGTCATGAACATAATTAGTGTTTAGAAACAATACATGTGTGTGATCAATAAGGAATAAGTACCCTATGTTATGAACAATTGTAGACTAGGTTAGTAGGTTGGGTAAGTAGGGTTTTGTTAGTTATTAATAATTAGGTTAAATAATTATAAGTCATAACCAAGAAGGTGAAAGTACTAGTGTAGGTCCTGGTTAACCCTGGCCCCCTAAGCAAACCACTTTTGGGTTGGGTGTCAAAAAGCCACCACCCTTTTTCCCACTTGGGCCTATAGGACATGGCCTCCACCTCAAATGGGGTCCGAACTCATGTAGATGCTTTTCAGAGTTTGCCTATTGGCTCAACAAGTGTTTGCACTTCATGATGCCCACTTGGGGTAACATCATCGGATGGTTGGCCTTGGTCCTCCTTGGGTTCACAATAGACTTTTTTTTTCCATCTATGCATGATCTTCTAATGCATGAGATCATGTGTTTAAAATTAAAAAAAAAAGCCTTGAACAATAATACAATGTCATTTGCAACATTTGCTGAAAAAGGGAGTGGAAAAAAATCACCTTTTGGATTTTGTCTTCACCTTACAAGAGAGACAATAATAACTCAGGTAAAATATGACCTTACTAGGTCATAGTAAGGAGTACAAGATACTAGGTACTCACTATGTAAAACATCATGAATCTCACTAACACAGGAGTTGACTTCCTTCGAATATTTTTTCTTTTGTTGTTGTGAATAGTTATGGCAAACTTCATTAAACAAAGCACCCAACAAAAGGAAGAAAAGAAGAAGGAACAAAGAGAGAGAGAGGCCCCAAGTCCGAACCAGAACTTATAAAGAACTCAGGTTATACCAAGGAGTACCTACCTACTGGATTAGAGCATCTCCAGCGGTGCTCAGTATGAGATCCTGCACACTAAAATTGGATGAAGAAAAGTCAAAACATGCTGCCGGTTTGGCTCAGGAAAATGGTTTCGGCTCAGCATAATGCACAAGTTGCGGTGGCTGGTAAATGGCCCAGTAACACTGTGCACCTGCAAAAAAGAGTGTAATAAATATGATTTGACTGCTGCTCAGTGTTTCTGATTGGCCCATCATACTGATTGGTCCAAGTGGTTTGCTATCAGTAGTCTCTCCCCCACCTATTCGCTGTCCCAATTTCAGTTTTATGAGTGGGGTTGAAAAAAAGTAACTAACTAAACTTGGATGTGAAAAACATTTTGTATCGTCACATACTGAGCACTACTGGAGATGATCTTACACAAAATAAAAGTGAATGAAAACAAGCAACATTCATTTGAATCTATAAAGATTGTGATCATCATCCTCATTATCGAATTTTTCATCCACCATTGGATGAGTCACTCTTGTGTTCCCCAAGTTCACCCAAAAACACTATAGATTTTTTCTCCAAAATAATCCGACATTTGGGCCACCCTTGTTTTGCCCCAGAAAAAAGGTCGTGTATTCAAAATATTAACAAATTTTACCAAAATGGGGTTTCAAATACCTCTATCTATATGACATCGCCATTGCTAACAAATTTAAAGAATGGCCAATTTTACCATTTCTTCTTTATAAGATAAAATATCATTTTATTTATTAAATAAAACTTAGAAAAAAATCTTGGATTTTTTAATTATAGTAATCAGCTCATTTAGAGAATCTTTTTTTGGGGCCATAGGACATGTATGGGCATCTGACTAGTATATAGAACGAATCAATTTCTCAAAAGCTTATAAAATTCTTGAATTTGGGCTCCACTCTTTACATTATCTTAGGGATGACACAACCTCAACCTATATTGGACTTAGTCGAGGTTGGATCAAGCTAGGGCGATATTACCAATCCAATATGGATTAAAATGTAATGTTGCGATGGGCATTTCGAAAAAACAAGATGCTCGTCTTGCATTTCGGAAAATGTAATGGCCATGGAGCGAGGTGGGCATTTTGTTTTCTAAGCCACCGATTGTCCATTTTTTTTTCCGTGTGATACTTGATGGGTATCTAGTGGGTACCCATCGGGCATCATGGGAAATTTTTAATTTAAAAAAATGGCATTGGATTTTTACACCATGGGTCCACACTCGGGTCTGCCTTGTGTCTTCACTTAACCCTAAGGTTCTTTGGGTCTGGCTTGTGGACCCTGAACTTAACCCTAAGGTTCTTTGGGGCAATTGACCTTTGAAATGCATGCAAGAGGTGAAAATGTAACAAACAGTCTACAATATCCCAATGATGTGGCAGTCTACCAAGTTGCCCATTGTGTCAAGTAATGGCCCATTGGTTTCAGACCCAGTTAGGCCTAAGCAGCCGCCCACTCGTAAGCCGGGTCCTCCCCAGTTTCGAAGGCCATTACCAAAATACCAAATAGGTACCTACCAAGTAGGCACCTATACTTTGTAGAGAGGGGGTAAAAAAGGTTATTTGTTCCCCAGGTGGGTGATGATGTTTTGTGAAGGAAGATTTTAATGGCGATCATAAAATGAAAATGTAGAAAATATGGCTGTCATCCCGAGGAAGATTTAGCCAAATCTGGCTGTCAAACATAAAATATTTAGTTATAATTTTAATTTAAAAAATCAACCTTCTATATTCATTTTGGGACATTGAAAACTTACTATAGAAATCTGGCAATTTTTTATTTTTTATTCCCTCACTTTTGGTGATGACAACCCTCCAAAATCAATTCATTTTCAAAATTTGGCAAAACTCCACCAGTAAAATAAACCCCTGATGTGGGGGTGTTTTTTTGGGGGGAGAAGAAGGGTGGGGGGGGGGGGGGGGGGGGGGGGGGAGGGGGGGGTGACTCCAAAACAAGATCCTATTTGTTTCCCCCTTCACCGCCCCCAACCAAAAAGAGAAAAAGACAAGAAGAGATGAACTTTGAAATCACCACTCACCATCAGTACTAAAAAAACATTACCTAGTCCAAATTTTTGAAAGAAAAAAAAAGGACTAACAAAACCCACCTAAACAAAAGAAAAAAAACCCACCCCCCCACCCACTAAAATTTATAATATAAATCTAAATTAATTAATTAAAAAAAAAACCCTACCAGGT
>Ga0116231_10004021_pt1 | contig 30049 bp, 24 predicted proteins | sample S1TSphgellanicum_2_FD_89695 | JGI IMG/M metagenome (GOLD analysis project Ga0116231, IMG submission 89695) | Host-associated microbial communities from peat moss isolated from Minnesota, USA - S1T2_Fd - Sphagnum magellanicum MG | ecosystem: Host-associated > Plants > Peat moss > Unclassified... | reverse complement strand
AGTGCCAACTTTTTGTGATCTTTGCAATTGTTTTGTTGATGGCATCAAATTGTGCATGTCACTAGTCTCCTCTCTCATTTGCTTTCTAGGCTTCCCTTCTTTTCATTTTCCTTTTGTTTTTTTTCTTTTTTTTGCATGTAATAATGTTGAAATTCAAATGGTGCAAAGTCAAGAGGTGTCTAAATTTTGTTGAAGTTCTATGGTGAAAGCTTCACATTGTTGGAAATTTGTGGCGTGGAAGTTATGAGGCTCTTGGAAAAATTCAATTGCAAGGAAAAAAACATCGAACCAATGATTGAAGTTGCAAATGTTAATAAATTGTTTCATATGTTTTGGAAAAGTTAGTTTAATGATAGTGTTAAAAAAAAAATGTTCATTTTTTAAAGATTTTAATCACATTGATGTTTGCTTAAAAATTTCAACACAAAAATAGATGTTAATATTAGTGATGCCACATCAACAACCAACTGAACTTGTATCCCCAGACAACAAGTTTGAATATCCTATGGTCCATGGCACTTGTATATAGTGGAACAACCTAAAATGTATTTGGAAAAAATAAACATGATTTACACATGACCCAAGATGCTAGGGCATTTTATATTTTGCCCATGGGTAAGCAAATTTTATGACAATGTTTTGTGACAAAAGAACATGATTTTTGAAAACAACAACACCATGTTTTGCATCTACCAATTTGCTTATATTTTTTCCCTTAGCAATAACATTGTTTTGAAAATGAAATTCACAAAAATCTTTTAAACAATAGCCCAACATGCCCACATCAATATGCAAACCTTATTGTTTGAGGTTCTGCAATGAAAAAATGGTCAATAAAAACATCTTTATCCCATCCCAATGCAACCTTCAACACCTTTTGTAACAATAGCAAACTATTAAGTGTAACCCTAAAAACCATTTGTAAATGCAAATGCAACTAGCCTTCAACCTTCTCTAATGAGCATAAATTTAACATGCATTTATTTTGCCAAAAAAATTCATCGATGTGAAACATGAAGGATGAATAACTAAACCAATAATACCAATACTTATAGACATTTCAAAATATTTCAAACCATTATGCATAGTAAGTTGTATAGACCTTGACATAAAAAGGAAAAAAAACATCCTTATATTTTTGGCTGCCTATTTGACCCATGTATAAAATTTTAGTGATTTTTTTAGTAAATTAGATTTCTTTTGAAATTTGAAACAAAAGTAGCTGAATTTATGGCAAAAATTCCAATTTTTGAACAAAATAATGTGAAAATTTGCATAAGAAAAAAAGGTTCTATCCAACTAATTAAATTAAATAGGTAAAATACATAGAAATTTTTCAATGTACAAACGACCTTTTGAAACTTACTTTCAATAATGAATTTTTTCTTTTCCCAAAGGAATTAAAATTCAATGGTTTGACCTAAATACCTATTAACTATTTTTTCCTACTAACTAAGTCAAGCTCCCGATTAGGAGTTGAAATAAGGTACTAAATTGTTCCCAAGTGGCTCGATAGTGAGATGTGGCAAATTGATTCAAACATTTCAAAAACTTTTGATTAATACTAACTTTGGTGGATACGTCTACTTACCTATCACATGTACAAACTTACCAATTAAGCAAAATATAAATGTGATTGGAAGTGACATAAGATTGCCAATAAATGCCATGTCATTCCACACATTCACACATGGTGAGATGATTCCATTTTTTTTGACCTTTTGTTCAAAGGAATTTGGTTGATGTAGCTACCTAGTAGCAATGTGTGCCTACCAATGTTGTGTGTGTACATGTAAATAGGCATGTAACATGCCATGTGAAATTGTGTAAGTCTTTTGCACTTACATGCCCAAGTTTTTACATTTACAAGGCTTGCATGACATGCATGCATATATTTCTAAAATACACTTGCACAATGTCATGTATCTTTTCATCATGTAAATGTAAATCATATTACAACATCTTCGTTTTTATACAAAATTGCAATCTTCAATGACCTTGCAACCTATAATACCCTCATTTTGTTACAAACCCTTTTTTTATTTAGGAGAATGAACAAATGAACACAATAAACAATACCTTATACATGTGCATATTGGATTTCCTTTTTCCCCCTTTTTTCAAGATTTAAAATGGCAACCAATTTTTTGAATGAATTGTTTTTCTTATTTCCTTGTCTCAAAATGACTATTCAGCAAGCGGGATCTTCTGGGGGGGAAGGTACTAGCGAGGCTGTGTTGGGGTCTTCGGACTAGCGGAAGGTACCAGCCAGCCTGTCACTATTTCTAAAAAGTGAAGAAATCCCAGCTCTGCTTTACATAGGAAAAGGAGCTGAGTACAGAAAACATCCTCATACAATGTGGGGTTGGGGATACTCTAAATGTATGTGTATGTGTGTGTGTGTGTGTGTTTGTTTGTTTTTTTTTTTTTTTTTTTGGGGGGGGGGTTTTTTCTCTTTCCCTTTTTTTTTTTTTTCCAAATGAAAGGGCGTTACACAACTTTAACTTGCACTTACATGACCCAAGTTATACATTTAGGGGGATGTATATGGAAATAATACACGTACACACATGAAATCTGTACATTTTAAAAATACACATGATATACTGGTATTATAAAAACCATATACATGCACAACACTTGGTTAATGGGATTTGGCTGACGTAGCTACCCACTAGCAACGTATAGGTACCTACCAATGAGGGCGTTGACGTGGGATGGCGAGGTGATGAAGGAGACGAAGGAAATCAGTCGTCCTACGTGATACGTGGACGTATCACGCACACGTGACTACACGTTGTAAGCGGATCGTATGACACGTGTTGTCATTGACAGGTGGCAAAGGATATCGTACCCGAACATGACACGGAGGCAAAAAGGTGGCCCAAGGACAAGACCTGCATTTGCACTTCCTATGAAGTCGGGAGGGACATCGCCTCTCTTCCCGTTTCCGAAATCTGAGCTCGAATTCTCACATTTGCACCCCACAAAGAGAGATTTCATCGAACACGCATTTGTACCCACAAAGATTTCTTCATTGGGTTGGGTTATGTTTTGTTTGTTTTTGGGGGCGGGGGAAGAAGAGCAAATCCAATTTTGCAGGACTCGAAACTCGGTGGATTGGAATTTAGGTGGTGAAAGAAAAAGCTGCATTTTGTTTGATCTGGAAGTCTTTTGTTGCTTGTAATTAGCGAGCTGCAGTGTAAGAGAAGCCGGCAGCAGATAATGGAGATTTGCAGCAAGTCTAGATTGTTGGTTTTGGTTGTGTTGCTGCTGGGATTAGTAGTCACTACTGCTGCTCCTGCTTATGGCAGCAAGGTTGAGGAAGTGAGCAATGCTGACGCCGAGGGCAAAGCTGGGGAGACGCAATGGAATGTGGAGTCGTGGACTGATTGGGCCAAGGAGAAGCTGCGCGTCGTGACTGATACCGCATCTAAGTAAGACGTTTTTCTTCTTGTTTCAAGAGTGGACTAATTTTTGGCAGCGAAGAAACATGTCAAATTGTAGAAGTATAAATTGCTGATGGCACTGAATATTCTGGAGTCTTGTCGAAGATGATTGATCGATGGAAAAGCACTTCTGAGCCATACGCCCCTCCATATCGGCAAGAATTTGTTAGTGTTTAGGGTGGTGGGTGTGGAGGACATTGACACACGCTCGTTTGATTGTAGAGAGTCAGATGCAAACACGAAGGACGCAAAGGGAGCCGCAAGCAAGGCAAGCGACACAGCCTCAGGTAGTTTGTTCTATCTCTTCATCACACAATTGTTTGTTCGCTCTTGGATTGTGATCATGGTGATCTTTGGATCAGAACTATGGGTTTCTAGAGTTTCTATGGGATCTATCCATTTTCTCTTCTCGGGAACAGAAGCAGCAATAGCTGCTGCATCAAAACTAGAATTTGGTGAAGGAACAAAGCTGTCAATGTATTATTATCTGGGTTTTTGTTTTTGTTATTGGATCAACTGACTGGTTGCACATATATGCCAGTATATCAGTTTTTTGTTTTTGTTTGTTGGGCCTGTTTTCTTGTCGCTGCAGTCTACTGGGAGGGCCTGCGATCTCGCTACAATGCTGTCAGAGATGGGGTTAACAAATTCACTCAAGGAGGATATGAGTATGTGAAGAAGAGTGGCAATGACGCTGCCAGTAAAGCTCATGGGACAGCTAAAGCAACCGTGGATAAAGCTTATGAGACTGCTGCTGGTGGAACAACTAGTGGAAAGACAAAGGAATCTGAAGCTGCTACATCTGGAGTATTTGAGTCAACCAAGCAGAAGCTCGGGGAGCAATACGAAGCAGCCAAAGAAGCAGCGAATGAGCAAATAAAAGTGGCATCAAAGCTTGCCGGGGATGTCGGTCAACATGTGAAGCATATCGCTGGTGCTGGCCATGAAGAGTTGTAAATTTGCAGCTGCACACTTGCATTTGTTGTTGCCAGGATTGTGAGCTTTTCAATATAATTCCTTACTGTGAATTCCTGGACCTGTTATGAATACTTCTTGTTAGTTCTTCTGTGCTATTGATAATTTCATATACAGAAAAGAAGCTTGAGAAAACATGTGGTCATCTTGTGAAGATCACAAATGGAATGAAAAGTGGGTTCGTATAAAAACAATAATTGATCTTTTGTAACATGATTCTGCACTGAGTTTTGAAAATGTTTTTGCGTTTCTTTCTCCTGCTTTGTTTCCTTTCGGTTCAAATGTGAGATCTCTTCAAAGCAAATATCATTTGACATAACTAATAATGAAAATGTGTCATTTGACACTGTATTTTCATCTTAGGAAACTTTTTTTTTCCGGTGAGCTCATCTCTCTGTTGCTTTCCAAAGATTTCCGTGCATTTGGAGACTCTAGGAACTGCAAGAATGCTCAAATTGAGGTTTGAGAGTTTGTAATTTTTTTGTTTTGTTTTGTCTGCTGGGACAGTTTTTCTCAATCTTAAGAAAACTGTCATGACAATTCAATCTATGGTTGGTTCCTTGATCAATATATGCCATGCTCTCTCGAAGCTGAGTTTTTTTTTGGTTGGGAAAAGAGTAAAATGAGTGTGGAAGAAGTGTGTTGTTTTTTAGTTTAGAATTCTGTAATGAGGAGGTGAGGTGGAAAAGACCTGAGAGAACACGAGCCCTTGGACCCAATACCAGGACCAGGTTGGTGTGAAAATATAGGAGAAGGTCCTGAGTACTGGCCCTTCTGTGATTTGAGATCTGTGCCCAAGGCCGGTAGGCTGAGGGAATAGGTCGAAAACCACGGCAGGACAGGTACTCAGGTCCTTTTCTTAAGTAAAGCAGAGCTGGGATTTTTTCACTTTTTAGAAATAGTGACAGGCTGGTTAGTCCCTTCCACTGGTCAGAAGATCCCAATACAGCCTGGCTGGTACCTTCCACTGCAGAAGATCCGGCTTGCTGAAAACAGGTTTCTTCAGCGAGGTAAGGGAGCTGAAAATACAAAGGAAAAATCCAGGCAGTGCTTTACAGGTTGGGTAGGGTAGGGAGATTGTGTAGGGTCCTAGCCCAAGGTCCTATATCAATTGCAAGGGAAAAAATTGATGGGTAATTTTTATACAAGCAAAGAGTATCTCTTGACACCTTCCCAGAATGTGATCCACACCAGAGTGGTAGGTTGGTAGGGCTAACCTGTGATTGGCTATCTCAAATCCTGTAAGGATCTGAAAATAGACCCTATTTCCTGGATAGAATCATAGATAGTAACAAAGTGCTCAAGATTAATGAGCAAGAATCCGGTTTGTATTAGGTCCCTTTTCTACCATTGCAATTTTTTTTTTAATTAAAAAATCCATTGGTTTCCATTGGTCCTCTAAAATACTCACAAACAGACCAAACCATATTATTATTGAGTACACATTTGACTGTCAGTTCACTCAAGGGAACTTAAAGAATAAAAAATTCCAGATCCCCAAATCCAGCAATTTCATTGGCCTTAACATTTTTTTGTTCACACCTAATACTCAAACCTATTCAACACCCTCTAGGCCTTATATTAGTACAGTAATATCACATTACAGACCAGGGTTAACAAAGGCAGTAAAGAGTAGAAAGATTTGTGCGCTGGTTAGGGTTTGAGTTAGGATTGGGTTTCTGATTAGGGTTTGTTTTAGGGTTTGGAGCGCACTGGGTTCTTGCAGAACAAAGAAGAGTTTCGTGTCTTCATATCTGGATCACTACTGGCGATGGCGACGGACGGCAATGGTAGCAGCGTTGTTGTTACAGTGCGGCTTGCCGCTGGCAAGGACGTGAGCGTTATTGCTGCTCTCATTCGTGAACTGGCTGTGTTCGAGAAGCTGGAACACGCGTGCGAGGTAACGGACTCGAAGCTGGAGTCGAGTCTCTGGAACTTGCCGCCGTTTCAAGGCCCGACGGTTTTGATACTCGAAGTTGGTGGGCCCCGGAGTGAAGAATATCAACACGAACAAGAAGAAAAAGACCTGAATTTCCAGCAGCAGTCGTTTGAGGAAGTGGTGAGAGAATTGAAGCTGAGTTCCCCCATAGTGGATCCTGATGCCGCTTCTTTCAGATCCACAGCCGATGAGAGACGCATTGTGGCAGGGTTTGTTCTCTTCTTTCCCAACTACTCCACGTTTCTGGCCAAAGGTGGATTCTACGTGGAGGATCTTTATGTCAGAAAGCCCTACAGGGGCCGAGGTCTTGGCACCATTTTGCTGAAGACCGTAGTACAGCAAGCCGTCAGGCTTGGGGCTGGCCGAGTGGAGTGGTGTGTTCTGGACTGGAACGTGGATGCCATCAAATTCTACCAAGGCCTCGGTGCTTCACTCTTGCCTGAATGGCGAATATGTCGCCTCACAGGCAAAGCACTGGAGTCCTGCAGTCTCTGATGGCTTCTTTTGTTTTATTCTCAAGGAGAGAAACCCACCTTGAGAGCTTGTGCTTGGAACCCTATATCCCATTGTTTCCAAATCTTGGAGAACAACCCTGAGAGCTTGCGTTTCTAGCCCTAATGCCATTGTTTCCAAACCTTGCAGGGTAACATATTGCAGGTTACTTACTTGCCTTCAAGCAAACTGTTTTCTTAATGCAATTCTTATGTCATTTCAAAACTACTGCCATGTAGATTCCAAGCCATTAGGGTTTAGGGTTTAGATTCTGATGGCCCCAGCATGACAGCCCATTATCCTATTCTACTTTAGAATTGGAGTCTTTTGCTCTCTCTCTCTCCCTCAGTTTAAATTCTTTTTTGTTGGTTTTATCGTAGAATTGCAGAAGAATGTAGCAGTATGACTCAATACTTGAATTGCAGAAACTCTAGCATTACTACATTCTTGATTAGCTATGTCTGTTGAGTGTGAGCCAACTTTCTGACTCAGTCTTCCCGTTGCTTCCAGAAATACAGTTCCTGTTGCTTCCAGAAAACTCAGGATGTGGAGTTTGTATAACAATTTGCCTAAATTTTTTGCAGCTTATCATATACGCGTCTTCTACACCTGCTGTGAGGAACTGGTGAAGTCAGTGGTTAGTAGTCATGGCAGATTGACACTGCTATTTGTGATGCAGGTTACAGTCTTACTCTTTGTGATCAACTCTTTTGTAAGGCTTATGACTGCTCTCATTGTCATGTTCCCTTCAAAGTGTTGTTGTGGAGATTTCTATGCAATTTCATAGATATATGCAGTCTTTTGCTACATTGAAATCAAACTCCATGCAACAGACATAACATAAGCTATACCTTGGAATCAAAGTGTTGTTTGGAAGTCACATAATACGAAAGGTGGGATTTTGAGACCTCCACTCTCAAGGGTGAATGTGCTAAACATTATCCTTGATCACGATTTTCTATGGGGGGGATCACCAATATCTCTGAACTGCACACACAAAGTGATTGAAATGATGTTGTGTCCAGTAAGAATTTAGTTGTGATTCTTTGGGTGCAAGTTGAACATCCCAAAAGAATTGGAGGTTTCAAAGTGGTGAGATAGGTTATGACTTCCTGTTTGCCTGTTGAAGATCACCAATTATCGCAAATAACTGTTATGTAAAGCTCAATCCAGATTTCTGAAGCCCACTAGTTAATTGCTTGCAACAAAGTAGCACATTCAGTTCTAAGATATCTGGACAAAAGATGGAGCCTGGGGCATAGTGGTGTTCCAGACAAAGTAAGGTTTTGAACAACTCCAGGATTCCTTGGGTGCTGTGAGAACTGATCATACTCAGGTAGCCATAAATACAAGGATTCTTAAATTTTTCTATCTGGTTTATAGCCAAATTTGGCCAAATCTTCTCATGGGATGATCATCAGTTTGGATGCATCACAAAATAGAAACCTCAACCCATCACAATACAATTCCAGTAGATCTGCATTTAATTTCAGAGTTCTTGTAAGAATTGTATTTCTGTAAAAGTTAATTGATTTCCAAGGATGAAAATCATTTAAAATTCAGTAACTTTTGCTCTGTTTGGTTTGAAAATTCTGAAATGACAAACATGCACACCACCTCATTGAGAGCTTTCCAAACAGTACCAAAAGTGTGTTCAGGGGCCCCATGGTTTGGCAGGGTTAATGCATGGTCACAGAACAAAAACAAACACCTATCTTAGTATATGAATTTGAGGATTAAGATTGGAAATTTAGAATCTAGATTCAAAAGAGTAGAAGGTTTGTGCATTGCTTGGGGTTTGAATTGGGTTTTGGCTGTTGTTTTGCTAAAAGGATTTAGGAATTTAGATCAGAAGTTTAGGGTCAGAGGAGTAGAAAGATTTGTGTATCGCTTAGGGTTTGAATTAAGTTTTGGCTGTTGTATTGCTCAAAGGATTGGGGAATTTAGATCAGAATTTTAGGGTTAGAGGAGTATAAACATTTGTGCATTACTTAGGGTTTGAATTGGGTTAAGGCTGTTTCAGCACACAGGATTCGGGAATTTAGGTCAGAAGTTTAAGGTTAGAGGAGTAAAAGACTTGTGCATTTGCTGGTTTGAAGTTGTGTCTGAGTGTTTGTGCACAAAGGATTTGGGAATTTTGCACCTTGGAGGAATGGGTTGAAGTTAGATTAACTGCTGCTGCTGCTGGGGGTAGCAACAAGACGGCGACACAGTTTGGGAGGAAGCTGGCATGCGAGGTCATCTTCTCTCACTTTGGTGAATCTGTTCAGGTTTTGGGTTTCTCTGGTTTGAACTTTGGTGGTTAATTTTTGAATTCAATTGTGGATTCATCTTCTTGCATGTCTCTACATATGGGTTTCGACGACATTGTGTGTGTCTTTGGAGCTTTAGGAGAGAGGAGAGGCAGAGGCAGAAAGCAGAGGCTGTAACCAAGTTTTAGAAACCCTAATTATTTTGGTTCTGGCTTACAGTGTGAAAGAAGAACGTCACAAAGAGGATTTCGGTGCAAATTTAGGGCAGATTAATCCTTGCAAGTTATCTGTGTTGGGTCTCATGAATTTTGATCAGTTTGATTGCTGCTGGGAAGTTCTGGAACAGATTCAGGAGTGTGCAGCTAGTCTTGAATCCTTAAAATCTCACCAGGTATAGAATTAGAGGGGCCAGTTTTACACCTTTTGGACTGTTGCTCCAGTTCTAGGGTTTCCATGTTGTAGGAAAATCAATCTACTACATGGAACCCTATCCCACAGGAGAAGAAAGATCAAAAGTCCCAGTAGATTGCACTGCCACAGTTTGACAAAATTTGGCTCTTTGGATTCTGACACTGGTCTGGGGAGTTGGGTTTGAATGTGTGCAGAAAGTCTGCAAGAGTTTGGTTTACCATGGGCAGTTGTCTCTCCCAGAAATTGCACACCAAGATGAGCGCGACCCAAATTCATAACTCCCTTCTTGTTCTAGTTCAGCACAGTTGCGTTCAGGCCTTTAAAGTCGAGCATGGGGGTAACATTGTTTGCATATTCTCCAATTTAAAAATTTATTTCTGATGTTTACTGTGAGATTGGGAAATAATTAGTTGCAAAATCTGATGGAAAAATTCTGTAGTCCATTCCTCTAATCTGTAACACTCAATTTGGTTTATAGGTATTGGCTCAGCACCTCCAAGGGTATTGATGCTGTGTATTGCTTTAACTGACAACATTCTGCACCGCATGCACTTTCCAAAGTTTTTGGTACTTGTCAAGGGAGATGTGGGTGATCAGGTATCTGTGATGTTCTCCAACTCTTCTTCTTTGTGAAGGCAAAAAATTGAAACCTGCAGATTAGAGTGATTTTTGAACATGCAGAGATTCTGTTGGGGGGGAACAGGCAGATGCGCTTGTTGAAGGGCTTCTTGAACATGGACGATTAACATTGGAGCAGCTTATTCAACGAGCTGCTGCATGCACAGGCAAAGGTAAATGTGTGTCATCTGATCCTCTCATCTTAAGATGTGTATTTTGAGCAATTTCATCTGCATTCTTTTGATTCTTGGATGCAGTGGTGAACTAGTCTTTGCTAACATGAAGAGTAGCAGCAGATGGGTGGGTGTGTCTCTCAGATTATTTTCATTTTCTGTGTTTTGAAAAAAATAGCAGAGGGAGAGGTGGCAACTGTGGTGAAGGATTGTTTTCGAAGGCTACTGGCAAACCACTACATTGAACGGTGCCCAGTACCTGAACCATCTTTTTGTCCAAATATTGCTGTAGAGCCTGCCAGAAAGACGGCACGTGGTGCTGAAGTAAGTGATCTGGCTCCAGGTTGTGGACCAAATAGAGAGTGGGCCAGCTGGCCAGATAGTAACTTGGACGCAACAAGTGTGTTTGGCAGATACCAAACATGTTTCTTATGATTTGTCATAGACTTTGGTCAACTCTATTGCATTTTCAGCAACCTCTAGTGATACCTTGCAAATACTTAGTTTCCAAAGCATTCTGCTGTGTATCTCTAAAACAGCAGGGTCAAGGAGCATCTTTACTGGTTGCCAATGGAGCAATTTCTGAGGAGCAAAGAATAATGTCAGCAGCAGCTCCCACAGATGCAGAGAGATTTCAAGCCCCAGTCTCTTTAATCAGCATGGGTGGAACACACACAGAAATGGGTGATTCCAACCCTGTTGGTCAGAAGGTTAGTGAAGCTTCTTATGTACACAGTGGTGAATGTGCAAGAAGAAAAAAACAGTACTACTTCTCTGTACTGACTAACACATTGGTTGAAACTGAAATTTTTAAATTTGTGGGCTTTCATGTTGATGCAGAGAAAGTGAGAGGCTCTTCAAATTGATGCAAAAACTGCTGCTGCTGCTGCCATGGATGAAAAAGAGGTTCTCTGGCATGTGAACTATGAAGAGTTTGTATGCAGGTTGAGACATCAGGTGAGAAGCACCAAAGCTCATTTGAATTTTTTTAACCCACTTTCAAAATTGCAGATTGCTTCTCTTTGTGAACAATGATCTAGCCTCTGTGAATGTCTAAAATGTTCTAAAATCCTGAACCCTTTTCTTGTTCCTAACATCAACACCATGAAGTACCTATCCAGATATTTGAATTTGGGTTTCTTGATCAGTTTGGGATTGGCAATGGCAGGCGTGTGTTGCATTTGTCAGATCAAGGATAGATGCAATGGCTGGTACAGTCCTGGAGGGGATGCTTGATGCCACATGCAGGCATGAAACCTCTGTGAAGCAACACAGTTCAGGTGCGTGGGTTATGTGGGTATTCCTTCATTGAGAACATCCATAAATTATGTCTATTGCTAAAGAGAGAAGATTTGGAGAAGACCCACTACATGTCAAACCAGGGGTAACATTACCTGGTGAGTCCAGTTTTACCAATCTTGTCATGAAGTTGATGTGATTGTTGATGGTGCAGTTCCCATGTCAATTGAGATTATCATGGACAGTGTGCGGAATTTGCAGTTGGGTCAAGGGATGACTGTAGAGCGTCTTCAAGTGGGATTGCAACAACTGGTGTCTGATTCAGCGGGTTATGTCTCCAGAATTGGGGAGCAAGGGGGACTTGCAGAAGGCAGCCAGTATGTTGTCCGTATCCATATTGTATCTGTTTTACTGTAAATTGAAATTGCTCTTGCACACTTACATTACTGAGCAGAGGTCTTATAGCTGAACAATTTGTGAAGAATTTGTGAAGGAGGGCTAGAGAACTAACTTGGGAGATGTGTATGTGAAGAGGTAAATATATAAACCTTGGACAGTTGCAAGATGATTTCTTTCTCTCTGTTTGTAGTCTGAAAGGAGCGTAGGCACTTGTAAGTAAGTACATTAGATTGACACACAAAGCTGCAATTTGAGAATAACTAAATTGAACTCCTTCACTAGCCTCACTCTCTCCAGATTTACACAAAATCATTGAGCTTCTTCGACAAAATGAGGTGAGAGACAAGACTGCTCTAGTGTTTCTTAGTATTCTTTCAGTTCAGTTCTTGGCCTGTACTTTTATTGCATCACCAGTGGACATTTCTTTAATAAATCATACAATCTATGGATTTTCCACCATGACATTTGTGTTTGTTAGTCTGGCAGGTGGAAGGCATTGTGCTGCAGCGATATGGACAGGAATGCTGCCACATCTTCAGGCTTTTGGGGTTAAATGGCCAATTAGAACAGAAGCAAGTATGGACAATATTTTGATTTCCTAGCATGCAAAGCAAGAATTTGTGAAGTTCCATAATGGTGGTTTGGATTCTACATTGGTTGCTGTCTAAAATGCTCATGCATGCTGACAGATAGGAGAGAGGGCAATGGTCCCTAAGGATGTGAGGGAGTTACTTTATCGGCTTCTCAAGGACCACTATGTACAAGTCCAGGTGCGTTTCAGTCCAACTCAGACAAATGGACACCTACATTTTGAAAGGATTTCTGTCTGTTTAATTCTTCTTGAATTTCTGTCTGTCCAATTTCCTCATGTTGATGTGTTAGTAACCTTTGTGCTCCATTCCCTTTCTAGCCATGTGGGTATTCAGCCCTTCCCTACAAGAGAGTACTGGATCATGTTTGCATGTCTTCAAGTTGCCCATCAGTTGTGCTAAGTTGTCATGCAGAATGTAGGAGGTCAGTCATTGGTGCATCTCTAATTGTCATCGGCTAGTGAGTAGAGTAGTTTAAGAACCCAGAATTGATGCATGGGGGAATGAAAACTTTGCAGGAAGTTGCAAAAACTGCAGAACGTGTGGCAAGCAAGTCTATTCATTTATGGTGTGTTGATAACCAAGCTGTGTTACACCAGGTGCTGGATGACATATACCATGCTGCCTCTAATCTGAGCCAACGACTTGCCCATGAGCTTGAGAAGGAGCAGCAGGTATGAATTGACAAAATGTTTTTAGGATCAGGGTGCCATTTCTCTGCAGCTGAGAGTGGGTCAAACTTTGCAAGAGTAATTCCATTGCTTGAGCTGTTTCTCTGCATTCACTTGTAAAATGGAGTTTTGCATGTGGCTGGCTGACTCCTTGGTATCTTTACAACTTTCAAGCAGGCTTGAGTCCAAATCTGAAAGTGTACTGTCTTGATGGTACTAGAACTTGGGGTTGGATCGGTGTTGGTCTGCCATTGACCAATGTTGACTGTCATTGCTCTTGTTTTAATAGCAGCTGGGCAGGGTATTGAATAATCAGTTGATAACCACCTTTTATCCTGCTAGTTATGAGCTGGTTATAATGTTTTTAAGGTTATTATTATTATTATTTCTTGTTCTTTGAACTTTTTGTTTTAGTGTTTATAGATTGATAACCTAACCTATCAGGTCATCCAGGTAGGTTATCGGATTTTTGAAAATTCAATACCAGGTGGTTATCAATTTAACTGGTTATCAAAAAATCAACAAGCAGCTTGATAACCAGGTCAAAACTCAATAACTGGCCAACACCGGTATCGACTTTTGAATATACTGGCTGGGTCTACCAACCTGGTCCTGTTATTGGGTCATAGACTGACTTCTGACTTTTGTTATACCTGGTATTGAAATCAGTACAAAGTTGGTATTGCTCCACATCCCTACCAGGCTGGTACTGGTACAAGGATGGTGTTGCTTCAGGTCATACCAGCTTCATAGGGTCCTTCATACAAGGCACATACCTGCATACCAGACCAACACTGGTTTGTATAGTAGTATTCAGCTGAGCATGAAACGAGTGGTTTGTAGAGCAATGTGCTGCATGTTGAGAACCCATTTTTTCCACTGGTTCCCTTTCTGGAAAGGCAGTTGCGGTTTGGGTTACAACATGTGAATGTTTGTTATGTTGGTAGCAGGAGGTCAGGAGCAGTGTTGGGCAGGTATTAGAAATTGCACCAGACACCCACTGGGTATGAGGGTAGTTCATAACTTTGGTTCCCTAAGAAAGCCCTAGTTTTGATATATAACTACAGTTGAGAAAAGTTTCTCACAAAATTGTTTCTCACAATTTTGTTGAGAAAAGTCAAGTTGCCAGCCCCAGAAAACTGCCAGTTCTTTCATGGATCTGATGGGTCTGTGAGGTTTTTTAAAAAAAAGCCAGAACCAGCAGTTCCTTTGATTTTGAAACATTTAAAAATGGGAACTGGTGGTTGTTAACAAAATCAAATACCCATGCAACACTGGTCAAGAGGTCAAGAGGTCAAAATTCTCAGTAGTTAGTTAAATGATTGTTCATCACATTTACGTTTGACTGGACCTTGTGGGTTTTTTTGGACTGTGGACCAGTTGTTAGGATCATTGCAACAAATTGATACAACAAAAGCTGCTGTGGGCACTGAGATTCATGTACCAAATGCAAATCTCACAAACAGCCAGCAAGAGCAGGTGAAGCGCATCCAGTCTATCATGACAGTCTTAGAGGCATCCTTGTTGAAGTTGGATAATGCTATGTTGCTTTTCCATGACTTTTAGTTTGTGTGACAACAACATTTTCCAGAGGCACCTCCTGGTGAAAGCTTGGATGGTGCGATCTTTTTACTGTCCACAATTCTCAATCTTAATTGGAATATATCCTCCAGCTGCTATGATGTATTTTGAAAGCACAATTGGAAGTATCACTCACATACATGTCCTGTGACCTTCAAAGTTCTGTTTACATGGAAGCAAATCACAGCAATTGTTTTCGTTTTGGGGGGTTGGGCATTTGATTTTTGAAACCATAACTTTCACATGATAAATGGAGTTCATTCGAATGAATGCATTCTTAATTAACTCTCAATTTAATTCACATCTAATTAATTTTTAATTGATTCTCAATTCTATTAGTTTATTTTTTAATTAATTCACAATTAATTAACTTGTAATTCACTTATAATTAGAAAGCCTTTTAAAACATTTTTTTGGTTGATAAGAACATGAAATTTTTTATGAAAGTTTCTTCGAATTAAAGTTTCAAATGGGTATAAATAAACATGAAACCCCCATTACCTTTAGTCTAATCAACACCAATTTGAAATATAATTTGATTTTATAATCTTGTTTTGTTCCTTTTGTATTTATGCTTTCTATATTTTATCACAATATATATTTATTTGCACATTTCATAGTGTTGTTTTTAATCTTGTGGTTTTTTTAAAAAATAATGTTTTGTGTTTGAATTTAGGTTTATCTTTTCATGATTCGTGTTCATTGTTCTCGTCTTCATAACTATTTGAATAGATTCTCATCAGGCCTATACTTGTTCTTATCATCAATAAAGTCTAAGATTTTGAATTTAAATGTGAATATATATTTTTTAAATGTGACATTATAGATCGCTCACTTCTAAAAATTGTGATTGATGTTGTGAATTATCCGCACCTTTTATCAATGTCACATTTATATATTTTTGTAATGATGTTTATAGAGAAAACATGGTTGTGTTCATGAAGAAATATTTGTTGCACTTAAACAAATTATTAACAAAATGACACAAGGGGGATTGAAATTCACAAAATAACAAAAAAAAAAAAATAGTATTATGAATCAATGTTATTGTATTCAAACTTTGAAAATAGTGTTAATTTTGGTTGATAACATTAGTTAATGGTATTACAATATGAATATAATAAATGAATTTCATTTACATTTGCTTCATAAATTTTGATTAATCCTTAAAAGTTTTAATTAAAAATGCCCATGCCAAACAATTTTTTTTCAAATTCAAAATCATAGTTTTTTAATTTTTTTAATTGATAAACTTTGTCATTAAACAACATTCACTTTACATAATTGTTCATTCATATGTTTTGTGTTTTTTTCTACATTTTGAATTTTAAAACATATTCGTTCAATATTTATTTTTGAACACATTTGGATTAATTCCTTGGTTAAGGATAAATGTCATATAGTGGGTTAAAAACGAAGATTTCATCAATAAAATGATAACATCTTTAGGGTGGAAAAAAAAAAAACCATAGCTTGGGTACACAAAATTACCAAGCCATCCTCTCCATGTAAATTTCATGTTCAAAAAATTAAAGATAATTTAACATAGAAGTGAACAATTTTTTTTAATAAATTTCATGCAATAAAAACATACCATAATTAAATCATATCATCAATAAACTAAACTATCATAAATTAATTCATGTCGACATTGTGTGTATAGTGGAATTATAGTTTTTTGTTAAGCCTACAACACAAAAACAAGTTTTGTTAGTTCAAATTGCATTTCATAAAAATTCCTATAGAAAAAATATCGTTCAATTCATTAAGGACTAAAATTAATGTTGAATGAAATGACTTTTTCACAATAATATTCACTCATTATTTCACATAAGCCTCGAGATCGTTCATGATGTATTTATCCTTTCATATTTTTATGTTTTATCTTGTGCAAGTATATGGAAAAAACATGGTTATGATGATTAAAAAAAACATGAGTGATTAGTTATACGTACATTTCATAAATTAAACAAGGTTTAGATATCTCACATGGTCACAATTTGATCATTATGGCAAAATTGATGATGAAAGATGTAATTTTTGTGTTTGAAGAATATGTGCTTTCATTATACCACCATGTTCTCAAGGTTTGAAAACATGTTTGAAATGTTCCCTCCCTCGTTTTGTCAAAATGAATTAAAATCAAAAACAAAATTGGCACAAATTTTTTGTTATAAATCAATAACGAATTTTAAATAATTTTATGGAACCCATCCAAGCTCTTACAATTTTGTTTTGTTTAAGATTCGCCGATGTTGCATGGATTAATTTCATAGCATTTTCCATAATAACTACAATGTTATGTCCCTTATTTCAAAAATGACACAAGATTAATTCATTTTTTGACAAACTACAAAACATTTTTTCACGGAATTCATCCTTGATCACATAAGAACGTTTAAAGTGATTAAGCATTTTCACAAACAAAAAAATTGTGAATAAATTATATTCATCATGTGAAATGATGTATGTGTTAAAACCAGGTCATATTATTAATAATTATTTAATAAATGAAGTGCAAAATGTAGTTTGGGCCATTTTTGCCAACACCCCTCATTTTGAAATTTTGAAAAATTAGGATGTTTAGAAGCCATGGCAATCATGGTAAATTATTATTTTTCATTCATATGAATGTTAAGGAATTCAAAGCAAAAATCAATTTGATGAAATTTTAAGTATAAGTTTTGATTTTAAACCTTTAAAAGTGAACAACAATGCGTTAGACAAAAATCAATTTTTACAAAGGACTATCAAAAGGACTCATATAATAAAACACATTTGATGGGAAAAAAAAAAAAAAAAAAAAAAAAAAACCTAAAAACAACATTTTTAAAAAAAATCATACCTTAAAATATGTGGAATTCTAAAACTTTAAAAATTCAAAGAACTTTCCAAATTTTATTTTAAATTTTAAATTTTCAAAAGTTTTTTGCCACACATAAATGGGGGAAAATGTACATGATATGTTAAGAAAATTTATATTTTATTATACAAGCAAACATAAAAATGTGTATGATTTGAAATTATTATAATTTTTAAAGACGAAACACAAAATTTACAAGGAATTAGGACACTTTAAAAAATTCATATTTATGAAAAAATGATGTAGAAAAAACCATGTCATACAATTGGAAACTATATGCATTTATTATAACAAGTTGCAAAAAAAATTGTTTTCCAAATTCATTCATATGAAAAAAATATATATATATTAGTGAAACCTTTTGAAAAATCATATCAACCTTTTAAAAAAATCTAAAAAATCTATCATTTAATAAGTTTCTATTAAATGACCTTTCAAAAACTTCCACTAAACACATTTAAAAAGTATACATCAACTTTTTTTAAGATAAAATTTTCTTAACTACATGTTTTAAGATCTCTAATCAATTATTCTTTTACAGTTTTTTTTCAAAAATCATTTCATTTTCTAGAAATTTTTAATCATATTTTTCAAGGATCTTTTGAAATTAAAAAAAAATAACTATATTCTTCAAAGATTTTTTTGAATTTTTTTTGTTAAGAAAATAAAAACATGAATATAATAAAAAATGATTGAAATTAGGTATTTTGAAAATAAGGTCCAAACATAATTTTCCAAAATTCCATAATAGTTTATTGACTCAAATTTTTGTAATTTAAAAAACAATTCATCACATATTGAATGATGAAACCCTATAAAATATCTTGAAATGAAATGACATTAAAAAATGCATTTGGATTTTCATGTAAATTTAAAACCATAGTCCATAATTCAACTTCAAAAATCCATTATTGTATTTTTATGTATATAAATTATTGAATTTAATCATTATGTATGTATTCTTATTCAAGTTTTCAATTTTGACCCATACAAAAATTTGTCATTTTAATAATTTTACCATACATTTATAACATTTCAATAATGTACATTTTGCAAAAAATTCATAATAACACAAAACGTGAAACACCATAATTTTTAGTTTTACCTTACTTATAGATATATTATAGATAAATGAATATGTAATGGGTTAGGTAGGTGGGTTAAATGTTAAATAGGTAGCCAAAGTAAATATTATTTAATAAGTAATAGGTAAGTAAATAAGCAAGTAATTAATTGTTTAACCTAAGTGAATAGGTAGGTAGGTTAGGCTAAATGATACATAGTAATTTAAATTAAGTTAATTGAAGTTGAATAATTAATATTGAGTAATTAGGTTAGGTAATAGGTAAGTAGGTAAATTAATTAGTAAATACGAAATATCATAGTACCTAAGCTAGTTCGACAAGCTCTAATCAAATATTTAATTAATTTTCAAAAATCTAATTTGACACCTTTTTAAATTATTATTTTTAAACAAAAATTAAATAATTCTTGGATATTTCAACAATAATAATTTCTAAGCCAGTGTAATAAATCTTTGAGTTAATGCAAATAAATTTTTGAACTAGTGCAATAAATATATGAGTTAGTGCAATAAGTATCTAAGCTAGTGCAAAAAAAAGGTTCCTTTAACATTCAAAAAACTGTTGTTTCAAAATTTATAGAAAGTCAAGTTTCATGAATGTTTGGTAGATGGTGCTTAAGGTTTTTAAAACTTTCAACCTAATTGTGTGCCATTTTTCGAAATTTTCAACAAAATAAAAAATAATATAATTAGTGTCAAATTGGCCTAGGTACTACAATAATGTTGTTGTATGGTTTATGGGATATTAATGTTCTAATGTTTTAACCTTCTTAAAAGTTTATGTCATATTTGTTTATCTTCTTATTTAAGTTTTTTAACTATATAAGTAAATGTGTTAAAAAACATCCTAAAAAAATCCTAAAAATGTTATTTGTAATGAACTAATCAAAGAGGCTTGACCTTAAAAGCTAAATCCAAAATAAAATAGGATTCTTTCCAAAAGGTTTTTAAAAACTCAAATATATTTACTTAAGAATTAAACTTATTTATTTACCTACTTATTTAGGTTAAACCTATTTAATTTGGACTAACATAACCTAGGCCAATCTAATTTAGACTAACTTATTTATTTTAAACCTACTGAATTAAACTTATTTACCTAAACCTATTAAGTCAAATTTGGTAAAGTTTCAAAATTTTGTAAACTACATGTGATAACTTCTATATGGTCATTATTATAGTCACAAATAATCACAATTACATGTTAACATGGCAATTGGTATACGAATAATCAACTAATGAAAGTTTATCTATTAATTATATGCTTCATCCATGGATTTTAATGACATCACATATGATATCATCATTTGTGATTACATGTTGTGTGTGATTACAATCATGTGATTAATGGAATTTTATTTGTAGGTATCATTTGCAAATTTTTTTAAAATCACAAATTGAAAATTTTAAATGATGATATTTTTATAATGGATCCAAGTCTCATTAAATACATAATTCCTCACTTGTAGGATTGTAATCAAAGAAATTAGTTTTGTTGTGAGAGGACCTTGGATTTAGGATATTCAACTTATTTTGGCCTTTTGTTGGGCTAGAAGGTTTGGATCTAATTCACATTTGTGCATTATTTCCATTTGTGGGACAACATGAAACTACGAAAACAATGGTTCAATGTGAAAGACCTTATATTTCAATTTTAGCGATGTATGAATTGGTTTATATGTGGTTCTTTGCAAAAAAAACTCATCTGTCATTTTTACATGACTATTTTGATTGTATAGTCGTCCCTAGACCATTCCAAGGACAATTCAAAAATAACTACCTCATTTTCAATCTTAACTACTTCCTTTTCCTATTAACTTTCATAATAACTATCTCCCACCTTTCCTAATAACTACATCACTCTTTTTTTGTATTCACCAACATGGATAAAAAAAATTAAAAAATTAACATGTGTTTTTTCATGTCCATGAAATATATATTAATTTAAATAAAATTTGACATTGAAATAAATATATGAAAACATAAGAAAGAAGTAAAATAGTTGATCGTCACTGGTAGTGTGCGACAATGAAAAGCTCAAATATTTTATGAGTATTTTATTTTGACCTCATTTTGAGAAGTATAAGGTTTTGAATTCAAATCAACAAGGTATAACATTTTCACAAGTGGTAAAAATGGGGCTTGTTATGGGGGTTTCTTAATTTTATTACAAGAAACTTTTGTATTCATGTTCTTAGGCGTGGAAATAACTATTTAAAGCCTTCACAATTAACTTTTGTAGTTTATTTAGGTTTAATTTTGGAAACTCATTTAAAGGTTGATTAAAAAGTTTCACACTTTCTCTATGAGTTTGTTACCCAATTTATAAAATCTACATTTTCATTCAAAAAATTAAAAGGGGGTTTTTTTTTGGGGGGGGGAATATCCATATTTGGTTTGAAGTTTTTTTGTCTCAAAATATAAAATGAGAAAATTTGGTCAAGAAATCCTTCATTTGTGTTTTGTGAATGATGAAAAACATCTCGTAAACAAAGAGGAAGGTTAGGTTTTTTAACCTTTTCCATGAACTTTATAAACATTATTCACTTATGAATACATTCTTACATACCCATTGTGTATGTATTTTTATGTTGAAGAAAAGATAACTCATAAAGAAACATGCACAATCAAATTTAAAATAAGGTACATGAAGATTTAGATTTGTGAATATTTTCATTTCAACCTATTCCCATAACTCTATTGTTATGATTACTCAAATCAAATAAAGATTACTATTTGCCATGCTACCATGGCCTCCAAAGGCCCATTTGGTTTTGTTTAAAATAATAATTTTTTACAAATGCTTAATTTTTCAAATTTTTAACTAAGTTAAAAATTTACAATAGTTATTCACAAAAGCACACACAAATGGATTATATCCTTAAAAACAAAAGGTTTGAAACCTCGTTTCATTAAACTAGTTATAGATGAACCCTAAACTTAAATAATTATTCCACATTCATCTAATTCACCATCAAATGATTGAAACCTATTTAAGTAGTTAAATTAAAACTCTTAATGTTTTATATATATATATATAATGTTATAATTAACATTATGTTGAATTAAATTCTAGTAGTTATAGTCATTGAATAATGGGAAACAAAATATGAACAACAAAACAACAACAATAATACATGGAGGTAAATATTTACAAATTGTCCCAAGGGAGATAGATTGTTTTTTACCATAGCCAATATCCTCCACAATCAAAACTACCATGCAAGCATTAACACATGCACACATGTAAATTTTACACACACACTTCATGTATTCCAATTTTTAAAAAGTTCATAATTTAAAAACTCTTTCAATCCTTTCCGAAAATTAACCTTAAAAGTGGTTCCTTAAAATTAAAAATATTTTAAGGGATTTTTTTTGTTTTTAATGTAAGAAAATTGTGACTCACTCTACCTAGCTTTTAAAATCAACTCAGCTAAAGCAATTGTTATCTCTGAAAAATCAACTCACCAAACTTGTAAAAACTAAAGAAATAGCTCCTAAAATAATGGAATTAAGTTCCAAAATCAACTTAACCCTTAAATTAGTGGCATTATTTTAACCACCTACTCCGTTTTCTAAAAGACTCATTATAACTTGGATCTATCCACTATCTTTCTAAAACAATGGAAGTAATGGGATTCACTTTTTAAAATTCCAACCATGTCAAAATTTCAATATTTATCAACAATTTTTAAAAAAATAACTTATTGATTTAGATGGAAAAAAAACATTAAAAAAATATTGTTATCAATGGGACTTGGGGGTTAAATGTTCATGGCTATTTTTTATGGTTGATTTTCAATTCCATATTTACTCTATCATGATTCCTTTGTGATTTATGTTGTTATTTTATTTTGTTGTAAAATTGTAAGTCATGTTTTGTTATAAATTTTGTAAGTCATGTTGTTATGTTCTAGGATGCTTCAATTTATTACAATGTCATTACATTGTGCTATATAGAACACTAGCATTAAAAGAATTGTGTTTCGTTTCTAAAAAGTTGGGCAACTCATGAAGTTGTTTTGTTGGATGTTTTGTCATCCTTCTCTTTTCCTTTATGTGCATGAGTTTGATTATTTTAAGAAAATCACAAGAGATTATTGTCTTTGATGTTGGATCAAAGGTTCAAAAGTTTGTTCATGATAACTAAGTAAAGTATCTAGGTTATGAAAATGCTTATATTTTGATTATTCAATATGATGAATATTCATTTTGTAAATATTCATAATATTCAAAATATCCATAATATTATTATTTATAATATTTTGACTATTATGAAAATGCTTATATTTTGATTATTCAATATGATTCATTATTACAAAATGTTGATGCTCATTATGCTTGATGAGGTTCTTCAAGTGCATAGCTTTTTCAGTGCATTTCCGAGAAAATACATTGTATCGAGATCTCAAATTGGAACGGGACATGGAATTCGGGTAGTTGGGACGTGGAATTCGGGTCGTTGGGACGTGGCATGCCTATCATCTTTTTTCTCTTCGGTTTGCCGGTCGTTAACGGCAAAGCAACCGGCCGTAGCCGGTGGAGGGGTTGGGAGGTGGGGGCGGGGGGCCCTGTTGCTGCAGCGCCGAGAGCTTCGTCGCAAAAGCGAAGGAGAAGAAGAAGCAGCTTCAACCGTCGAGCTTCGAGGCGAATCCTGGGGTTTGCACGATCTGTTGTTTACACTCGTCGTAAGCTCACGGCTTGTTAATATTTGGATGCATATCTGGCCTCCGTTGCTAGATCGGTTGCAATTTTTCTTTGATACCATCAAGGCGCGGGGTGACCTGGGGTTTGTTTTTGGAATTTTGCAAAAATGGGGCTCACATTCACCAAGCTTTTTCAGAAGCTGTTTTCCAAGCGAGAGATGCGCATTCTCATGGTCGGTCTCGATGCCGCCGGTAAGACGACCATCCTTTATAAGCTCAAACTCGGCGAGATCGTCACCACCATTCCGACCATCGGTAAGCTCCCTGCTTCAATTTCTTTCCTCGTATTGTTGTTGGTGGAGGGGATGATGATAGAGGGCTTCTTTTGCGGAAGATCATTTTGTTCTTTCCATTCTTTTTCCTCTTTTACTCCCGGGTTGCGTGTATCGTCTGCTGCATTTCCAATTTGCGATGGTGTTTTCCTCCAGTCAAAGCATGACGGCAATAGTGTAGAGGAACCGGATCCAGAAGAAGTATGGAAGCCGGTAGTCGTCATGCCGAACTTCTCTCCAAATGATACGTGCCAACTTTTTCTACTAGATGACGAAAATGAGATTTTCGGTTTTTGAAATTCTCAGATCCTTTCTTTCTTTTTCCAGTTGAATCGAACAAAGTGTAATTTGTGGCCGCTGTGAAGCAACTACTGAAGAAGCCTCTATTTTCTTTCTGCTTAATTCATCGTCCATTAGTCTTTTGCTTTTTTTTCAACCACTGCTAGTTGTCGATCGTGGCAGCTAGTCACAGCTATTCGTGATGGAAGCGATGGTCTGACACTTTGTGAGTGGCACTCATAAGGTGATGGCCATCCTGATGCTTGTCATGTTAGGTTTAGGTATGCTGGAACTGACAGAATGCTTTCCTTACATAATTATGGAGTCTTCTCTGCAATCTTATAGATATGTCATCTCTACAATCATGCAGTGTGTGTGCTCTCACTAATTTCCAAATCCAGGGATGCCTGCAGTGGTGTTGGTTATTATGGCCTGGTTAGATTTCAACAGTAGGACTAGCAGGTTCTGTTGTCAGGGATTGATTAGTGGTTGTTGTGGTAATCCAAGTGCATGTCTGTCTTCCCTGAATCATCTCCTGTGATTCTTTTACCATTGAATGGTGTCAATGTACCATACCTACTAGGGTTCCTGCATCTTCTAGATGGCTTTAAGGAAGCTGGCTTTGACTGTTGATCTGAAAACTTTATTGTATTATCTGTGGAGGAGTTTCAAGGTTTCAATGTGGAGACTGTGGAGTACAAAAACATCAGCTTCACAGTTTGGGATGTAGGAGGTCAAGATAAGGTAATAACAACCTGTGGCTTTTCTCCTTTCACATCTACCTGCTGTCCTGTGATCTGTTGGACATTCTGGTGTGGGCATCAAAGCCACTTCAAAGCCACACCCTTGCTGTGTCATATCATCCAGACATTTGAAAAATATTTGTCAGCACTTCATTCTTGCTCAAGTAGTGTGGTTCATAGTGATGTGATGTTGAAGTCTGAGCACTTTGGTGTAGACAATTTCATGAGGGCATTCTGGATGATGCTATTGATGTCATGACAATCTTTGAACAGATTCGGCCATTGTGGAGGCACTACTTCCAAAATACACAGGGGCTGATCTTTGTGGTAGATAGCAATGATAGAGATCGTATTGTGGAGGCAAGAGATGAGTTGCACCGGATGCTGAATGAGGTACTTCAAAATTTCCCCTCCTAGGTAAAGTTCCAGTGGGGTGGAGATGTGTTTGGACAAACTTCAAAGCACTTTAGGGACAATTTTTCTCTGTGCATGACTTTGAGGAGCCTGCATGCAGCCCACTTGGTGTGTATGTAAAGGATCCAGATAGTTTTAGCTGAATATGAGGAAATGTTATTTCAATGAATTTGATGATGCTGAGTTTTTTTCATAAGGATGTAAGTCCCTAAGAGGTTAGATTAGGGAATGAAGCTGGAGGGCTGCATAGGTGTTCATTGTATTGAGACCTAATTTGTTGTCTGGGTTGCTACAGGATGAGCTGCGTGATGCAGTTCTCCTTGTTTTTGCCAACAAACAGGATCTGCCAAACGCCATGAATGCTGCTGAGATCACTGACAAGCTTGGCCTCCACTCCCTGCGTCAACGGCATTGGTATATGCAGGAACCTCTTCTCCTAATATTTGTTTCTTTGCAAGTTTAATAAAGTTGTGGATAACCCCAGGCAATAGATGACTCACCTTTTTCTGATAAGATAGTAGTGTGTTGCATGGACCCAATGGAGGTGTGACATATGTGTCGCATTTTCTATATTCATTTAGATTCTATTTCTCACACTTTCTTTTGCTATGTATGTTGCCAGGTATATCCAGAGCACATGTGCTACTTCAGGGGAGGGATTGTATGAAGGTCTTGACTGGCTTTCAAGCAACATTGTGAACAAGGTAAGTTCCAGATTTTGTGTGAACTTCTAGCTTTCATCCAAGTCTTGATTGCAAGGAAATACTTTGATCATGGTAAGTTTTTCTTGTCACTTTTTCCACAATAGAGACACTGACATTTGATATATGCTTTGCAGGCTTGATGTTTGTTATCCAAAGATGATTGAAGAATGTGTTCTTTGGAACAACTTTAATGGTTGACGAGCTGGTACCATTCCATATGCCTTCTGTACCAGCTGGTAATTTTGCAACTATGTGATAACCCACTGCCCTGTAGGAGTTCAGAATTAATCAATGAAATCTGTCTGCCTGTATATTTCTTGATCTGTGGTTACTCTTCTGTATTTGGAAAGTTGCCAAATTGCATCAGAGGCATATATAGTCCTAATCCAATCAGCTGAAGACCTGGAAGGAATCACATCCATAGACTTTTTTCGTGGACTATGATGAGTAACTAACTACTGCTGTCAAATTCTTCTCTAAAGATTTTCCTGTAAGATCTACTGGTTTTAATTGTGTCACATGTTACTGAAGTTCTCTTCACAATTTTAAAAGACACATGCCACTGTAAATGCAGTAGCCTGCAAGCTGACTTCCATGTGCATCATCTTGATTCACTGTTTGTTGGTGTCCAAAATCTGTATTTGAGGGATTGAGTGGAACCATGAGAGAACGGTTCCGCTGCTTAAGCTTGTTATATTGTTGAGTTCTGCCTGCATATTATATAGTTCATAGTTGGTATCCAGTGACGTTGTGCAAATGAACCGATTCCCTTAGTCAAGGTCAAGGTCTACAAAGACAATGTTAGTTTGTCCCTAGTTTCATAAGTCGATAATTAGTCTATGAATACTGAAGAAGATTCAAAAGACACAAGTATAAACGCAGGATTTTATTTTTTTGGGTCATAATTGAAGCTGGCATGATCGTAAGTAATCCTTTTCCTGACATAGTTATATGATATAAATGCTAAGTACATTTGCAAGTATTATTTTCATTTCAACTTTCAAACATGGGATTTATTTTTATGTGTAGCAATTTTGTTTTGTTTTAGGGATGTTATTCATCCCAAGATTAATACCAATTTTTTTATTACTTTTGCCTCACTTCTAGGGATTGAAAACCTCCAAAATCATTTTTTAAATATTTTTTTCTTTTTGAAAAAAATTCACCAATAAAAATACATTCCGGTGTGATGGTAGGAAAAGTCATTTGGAAGTTATCACTAAACAATTTTCTGTTGTAGGATTGAAGGTTGTTGGAAATTTTGTAATCTGCCCAAAGAAATTCTTTATTATCTTTTGATGGATATTGTCAACATTGTGTAAGTGAATGAACTAGTTAAAGCTAAACTTTAAATGACATGTAAAAATAATTTATTGTCAAATTATGTATCACAAATTCACCCTCTCAAGAATTATTGCAGAAATGGTATGAGAAGCACAATGCAACTACTCACAAACAAACATTAAAACACATTCTAGGATCTCAATAATATGTATGTATTCACTTGAAAACTAGTTGTGTTTGCCCCATACATGTTTGATAAAACCTAAAATCATCCATGCACGTCTAGTATCTTAGGGCGATGATAAAATTTCATAACATAAAAGTAACAACGATACAAACAAATTAATCAATTAAAAATTAATTTCATTATGATTTTTTGTTATTAAATCTTGATCAAAGCCTTATTGAAAATTTTTAAATAACATCAAAAAAAATTTAAAACATTTATATCTCAAAAAAAATTACATTAAAAATTTAATTTACTTTAAAATTGACGTGTTTCATTTTAATCAATTCTTGCATAATCTTTAAAATCAAAATTTCAAGAATCTCATTTTAATAAGATTTAAAGGAATTGAAGCTAATTATTTGTATATTTATCAAAAACAAATCATTAAAAAAATCAGTCATATGAATTTTTTAAATATTTCATAGTGATATGAAACCTCATGATACAAAAAGGCAAGTGACAACTCAAAAAATAAAATGATATAGAGGCATGATTAAATTAGTTGCCCAACATTCATATTTTGAAGGAAACCAAACAAGCAGATGGGTAGACATCAAAACAACCCATCAATTGGATGGGTGCACCCAAAATCTATACATGTGTGTCCATTAGCTTGGGGCATTAAAAAGAAACAACTAAAAAATCCAATTAAAACACTCTAAAATGTTCAAAATAAAGGTGAAAATTCCAATTTCTATCCATATAGTAATCAATAATTTGTGAGCTTTTTAGGGGGGAAAAGAAACACACAAGTCAAACTCCAAACTCCATAAGTTCTTATAAAACCACATGAAGGAAAGCATATCATTAAGATGACATTATGAAACACACTAAAAAGCAATGTCCAAAATTGCACCTTCAAGATTGTGACTTTGACAATTGAACAATCAACAAAACCATGAATCATGCAAGCAACTAAATCAACAAACAACCAGAGCATGGCCACTGGGAATGCATGTACCAAAAAGGCTTGAACCTCAGTTTATGGATTTTGTACATAGTGGTGTAAATTAAAAATAGCAAATCATTGTCAACTTTTTTCCATTACAAAATAAAAAATTTGAAATTAAAAAAACATTAAAATTTATTCACATAATTAAAGACCTTGTGTGCTCTTTTGAAATTCAAAATCTTTGCAAACTTGTTGAGGGAAGGGTTTTAGGGTTCAAGGTTCAATGATTAATCCAGTGTTGGGCAACTCCCTCTTTTAGAGAACTTGGAACCCGTGGGTCAGGGTAGGGTATATGTAATACTCCTTAAAATACCCTTAACATGGGCCTTAAGAAATTCAAAGAACCTACCCTAAATGCCAGTTCTTTGAAAATTTTGAAAAACTGGGAACAAGAAGTAGACTACTTTTGGTTTTGAAAAGAAAATTTTTAATTTTTAAAAAGAAAAAGAAAAAAAAAAAAACACCCAAAACCTTGAGTTTCATGATTTGGAATTTTTTTCAAAAACCTGAACCAGAGATTTATTGATTTTCTTAAAATTCTCAAAAACCCGAAAGTGAAGGTTATCAACAAAATCAAAGAACCGCACAAAACTGGTTTGAAGGGGCTAAATCCACCAACATTTGAAGCCTAGGAAGGAAGCAAAGATGACACTTTGAGAGTGAATTTTTTGTTTTCCATTTTGAGATTTATTAATTAATTAATTTAGTTATTTAGTTATTTTTTTGAGAGCATTAAAAGTGTGTCTCCATTTATCTCAAAATTACATTGGACCTTTTTTTCAACCCCATAAATGTGGCAATTGGGGTGTTCTTAGGGTCATGAGTAAGCTTGGTAGTTGGAACCTCATGATGATCTCGTATGTAATTTTTATTACACAATTTACAACAACAAAAGGCTTGTTAAACAAGGGTCATAAAATCACACTTTGGCCTTGCCAATTACATTGAAAAGTATCTTAAGGCAAAAGAAAGAAGAAAATTTTATGGAAACTCAAATATTTCACCATGCAAAAATATAATCATCAAAAAAATGCTCTGAAAAAAAAAAACCAAAATCCTTCAAGATATTATTATAACTCTATAATAACTAATCTCAAGTTTCAAACACAAGCCAAAATACCATCTTTCAAAAATCCTCATATAAAAATAGACTTATTATTTATTAACTAGGGCCAAAATCCCTTAAGCTACTTATTATACTCTATAATGAATCTAAACTCAACACCCTTAGTACGTTGGCCAATTTGACACTAATTATATTATTTTTAGAAATGTTGAAATTTTCAGAAATTATTTCTTTCAAATCAAAAAATATATATTGTGAAGGAAAATAATGGATATTTAAAAAGTATTCCTCTTTGTTGAAATGAATTTTTCAAAAATTAATTAATTATTCGACAAACATGTGTTGAAATGGCCAAGGTACTTACTACTACGGTATCTCTAATGTACACTTTCCAACACAAACAATGGATGATTATCGTTAGGATTCCCGGGTTTAGGGAACATTCATTCATTAACTAGTATGGATTTAAGTTAAGAGAAAATAGTCAAAATCATTTTGAAGTAAATTGCAATTCAAAAGAAAAAGGGAAAAAAAATCCCATTTAGAAAAATTCATCTAAAAGAAAAAAAAAAAAAAAAAAAAAAAAAAAAAAAAAAAAAAAAAAAAAAAAAAAAAACAATTTTAAAAAAAAAATTTTTTAAAAAAAAAAAAAAAAAATTTT
>Ga0116231_10004020_pt1 | contig 30050 bp, 19 predicted proteins | sample S1TSphgellanicum_2_FD_89695 | JGI IMG/M metagenome (GOLD analysis project Ga0116231, IMG submission 89695) | Host-associated microbial communities from peat moss isolated from Minnesota, USA - S1T2_Fd - Sphagnum magellanicum MG | ecosystem: Host-associated > Plants > Peat moss > Unclassified... | reverse complement strand
TCTTTTGTTATTTGTGTTGGACTTTGGTAGTAAATATATTTTACATTACTATCATCAATGGACCCTCTACACCCCACACCCCAATTTTAGATACATGTTTTTTTGGGAACTTGAATCCTTGAAAACCCTAATCTTGCATCTCCTTTTGGAAATATCATGTTTGTCAATGTTTAGCATATTAAAGTGCCAAAACATCTGAGCAAAAAAAAAATGCTTGAAAAGGAAAGAATGTGAAATTCATTGACACCATTTAAGATGTTTGGTTTACTAAGCTTTTGCAAGTTAAATTAGTTGCAAGAAGTGATTAGGTGTGATGCATGTGACCTAAGTGTATGTGCATTGCTAATTAAGTGCATTATAGTTGTTGGGAACTCCTATTTATTTTCAAAATATGGACATTAAATAATTTTTTGAATTGCAAAGAAATCATTATGACATTTTATGGAAGCATCATTCCATATCTAGCACCATATCACAATTCACAATAAAACAAGGTGTGGACATCTTAGATTTAAAGAACAATAAACAAGTTGTAACAACTAATAGCTTTGCATACAGAAATAGAGATTTAATTACATACCATTAGAAAGGTCCATCTTTGAAAATATTTTAGAACATCATATTTTCTAACATTGAATGTTAATATATATGATTATAACATTTTCAAAATGTTTGACGTTATTTGTCAAATGGAATCATGAAATATGTGTTTCACAATGGATATTAGATTTATATTTGAGTTTCAAGCAATTAGCAAAATAATATATCAAATTTCACCAAATTCACCAGTTGTAGTTTAGTATTGATTAAATTGAATTAGTTATAAAATAATTACCATTGGCAAAACCCACTAATAGTAAGATAGTACCATATTTTATAATGCATTGGTTGCAACTTAGTCTTTTAAAATTGAACTCTTGTCATCTATATTGAATGAATGAAAATCCACAAAGAGCCACAATGAATTGCAATCATTTTTCTTAGGATATCTATGTGGTAGTGGACAACCGAACCTGAATGATTAGTTTGCAAGTGAGTTGCATGTTATTTTGTGATTGTATACATGCATGTGGGTTCTCATATGTTCATCATGTCATGTTTGGAATTGATGCAACTCGTCCAATGCAACTTTCTGTAAGAAAAAATGACAAATTGTAAGTAGTCGACACAACAAAAAATATGCAATTGTAAGCCTAGTTACATAATTCCCCTTCTTCTCATAATAGTTTCTATAGAAATATTCATGCCAATTTTTCGATCAATTTCAACATGATCACAAAAAGTGGTTCTTCGGGCCTTGTTCACATCACTTTTGAAACTCTCTTTGAAAGTTCATACCAAAGGTTTTATGAGCATTTTTGATAAGACACATTTCATTAGTTTTGTGATCAAAGTTCCATGTGACATCACATCCATAGTCCATTTCCACCTCTTCATCCTCATGCAAACAACTCCACTATGTACCAGGAGCGAAGTAATATGAAAACCAAATGTCTTACAATAAAAAGTACCCCCCAAAAAACAAAAAGCCCTTAAGCACAAAAAGCTTGCCAAGCAAAAAAGAAAAACTTGACAAACACAAAAGATGACAACAATACTTCAACAAAAATTAGATTTTCAATCTAGACATTTCAAGGCATGATGGGTATCTAAATGATCAAGAGTGTCGAGTTCAATGAAATGACCACAATAAAACACAATCACCTTTATGCATAATTTTGCAGCAATCATCAACAACATGATCAAGTCAACACCGTTTGCATCCCTACATGAGCAATTCGAGTTTCATCAATCACTTGACGTTAAATTTCCACCAACAAATAGAACCAGACAGAGACTATTTTCAACCACAAGTCTGAACACAATCTACTAGGGAGACCGTATTTCTACATTTCATGAAGGACCAATAAACATTTGATTGGTTTTAGGTAATTTCAAGCCCAAATTCCACAAGAGCAACTCATGTTCTGTGGAAAATGAATATGAATTTAATGCCTTTGGGTCTATGAAGGTAATGCAACTTGATCATTGCATTCATAGACCCAAAGGCATTACACACATTCATTACCCCATTCTGCCTCAAGAACGTAATGCCTTTGGGTCATACAGGCAGAAGAACCCTCCATATGGATGGGGTCTAATTACCAAATATGCATGCCTCTGCTTGCACTAAAACTAGGAGGGCTTTACAGAATGTGAAGTATTTTAACTCTGTAAGTGACTTTCTTTATGTAGACATGCATATTTTCAATACCCTAAGGCAGTACATTTATAGCATCCTAGATCAATAACTTTGTGATTGAAGGTTACCCAGTTACTAAATGCTTACTACAAGGATTCAAAATGGTCATAAAGAGGCTTGTAACCTAGTGTCAATCTCAAATCAATAGCAATAGTTGGATCCTGGTATATGGGTGTCTGCAAATATGGAATAAGAGAAAGAAAATTGGTACCAAAGAACCATTGGAAATTCTATATCGGTCTGATCTAAGTAGGCAACAGCATCATGAATCAATTATGAACTGGTGACAACATAAGTATACCTAGTGTTTATCTAACAATAATGAATATTAATATTGATATAACAGTCATAGGTCCTGCATTTTGAAAGGAACCAGGACAATGAGTGCTCATAACCTTATGAGAGTCGCTCACAAAGTCTCAGACCTTCATATTGATCCCAAATCACATGACAACGAGCTGCAATAACTACCCACACACTTCATCAGCTGTCAACAATGGTTATAGATAAAGTATTCAAAAGTCCACCCAAAATTCAAGGCAAACCATCATATAAAGCCCGAGTTTCACATATGTAAAATGGGAACTGATATTTCTTGCCAGATACATTCTGATCAACAAACTATGAGGTGAATTGGAGCAAAGAAATGGAAAATCTGTCAAATTTCTCAACATGAATATTGCAGCCTGTAGTTCTAGCTGTATGTGCAATCAAATACACTTTTCCAGGTTTCTCATCTACAGGTATCTATACAATGAAAAAAGAAAATATTTCCAGTACCAGTGCCCTCTGCTGCACCATGTATGTCTTAGAAACTAAAAAGAATTGTTACAGCTCCAAACTTTTGAGAGATGTAACCTGGTACAGAGCACATGTGCATTTTCTTGATTATTATTCATAATGATCTTCCTACCTTGGTCACAGCATTTGCACTTACCCAAAAATCACCATATCATACCAACTCTCATCTTGCATGAGTCACCACAATATCTGAAGTGCCTTGCTTTGGGGCCTACTAATTTGTAGTAGACAATCCAGTAAAGACTTATCTCAGTCAAAAGAGGAACATCAAACGTTGTCAGGAATGGACAGCAACACATCAATGGGTCCATGTAGTTGGAGAAATTTATGATGATATCCAAGCTTCCCTCAGTAATTGAAATCGAGAACCACCAACCACCTCTTCCTTCTTCTTCTTTTTCCCAGCACTAGTCGAATCATAGTGGGGCTTATCTTCCAACAATGCAAGAGGGTTTTGGTATTCCTCCAGTTCCTCATCACTGGTATAGCCCTTCCGCAAAGCTGAGGAGCTGCTCCTTCCCCAAGTGGCAGCTCCAGAGGGCTCCCCAATCCAAACCCGAACAAAGTTTGTAGATGGTGGGGAGTAGAATATTGGAGGAACACAGGCCATGGCAATATCATCAGAACTTATATCTGCTTCACCTTGGTTCTTCCTTTCAAGTGAAACCTGCAGTAAGATCAGGGACTCAATGCTCTATTGAGAACAATAAAACTCCAACTTGACCAAAAAACAAGAAAAGCCAAATGCTACCTGAAATGAGCATGATAGGGTCCCAGGAGGGAACTTTGGTGCCCTTCATTACTGCTAAGCAAATAGTCTTGACACCCAGGGATCAGTAGACTACACCTATGTGCCATGGGAGCTATGCTATCTTAGGAGCCTCAGCTCCAGGAGGGTTGCTGAAGACCAGATCACTTACAAAATCTTGCCAGGGAGCAAATCTGCTCTGACTCTTTATGAAGGGATGTTAACTAAAACAGTTCTTGGTAGAATTTAGAACATTGCAATGTAAGAGCACCAATCAGCATTTCCTGAAATGTCTTTCAGTTCAAAATCCAAATTCCAAAGGGGCATTACAAAGTCATACCTCACTATTGAGTTCAGCCAAAAGGGTAGGTGAGATGGGCTCTGGAGAAAAAATGTCAGGTACAAAGTTGGCCAACACTCGACGTATGAGAGGTAAGCTCAGTGCTGGACATACCTGCAAATACACCATACAGCAGTACAAGAACCAAGCCTCAGTTTGATAATGTACTACATGTGAACCTCAGGAATGAATTAGATTTTCCATTGCCTTGAATCACATGTAAACTCCTCCCATGAAAGCATGTTAGGCAAAAAGCAGAAAGAACCAGCTTACTTTCCATCATTCATGGAAATGATTTAAATGCCAGCAGTGGATCTAAACATTGACACAGGTCATGCACAACAATAAGGGATTCATTTCAGCAGGATATGAAGTTATCCAAGTGCCCTACACAAGCTAACTGTGTGTGAGTTTCTCCATTCTTAGCTGACTAAAACTTTCATTCAAGTCAGAAATAGGATTTGACCATATATATTTTGGGACTTGGGTGATCTCACAGAACTTGACACAGAGACTTGTCCTAGGATGCCACTGCCTGCAAAGTCTAGAAGGAAAGGGTTTGAGAAGTGCCTCTCTTCTTATCTCACTGTCCAAAAGAATGTCCTTGGGAAGCATCAGAAGATCACCAGTGGCCTTTAGCAAATTGAACTGCACAGGCTCTTCATCTTCAATCTCCTTTGGCTTTGCTGCAATTCCTTCTCCATTTCTGGATTCTACAGGGATCCGGTCTTTAATGCTCACAAGGGCTGATAGCCATGTTGACCAGTTCACAACCTGCATAATGTTAAGTGAGAAGGATTCTTCTATGGCAGATTGTGCAGTAGAATAGAATTTGATTTGCAGCAAAGCCAATCTTGTTACAAGCAGAACTTTCTCTCAAGAAAATATCTTCGTAAGTACTGAGAATTTCTCAATACTTATGATCTATGTCAACCTGAAAAGAAGTGAGAGATGACCCTACAATAAGGTTATACCAGTAATAATCAGAAAGCAAGAAAAAGAGGAAAACTTAGCTAAAGAAAAGAAAAAGCAAGACCACAAATCAGAATTGAGGAGCAGTTTGAATGACAGTGATGGTCATATGCATGTTCAGGGACCCTCAACAGCTACATCTATGGCATTGACCACCTACCATAACATCCCCACTGACTTCATAAGTTGCCAGCAATGGGTGTAGGTTGATGTCAAACATTAGGCGACATACTGAGTTTCTGAAACAAGACCAGCAGTAACAGGTAAAATCAGCCATGTCAACAAAACCTGAAAGAGAACAAGAAGACCAAGAAACCCCAAGAAGAAGAGGAACAAAGAACAGGAGAAAGGCCATAGACAGAACCCAACCACCGCCCCCCAAAAAAAGTGGGGTTAGAAAAGCTTCCCACTTAGGAATGAGAAAACAAGCTCTGGTAGTTGGGAACAACTACAAGCATCTGCTATGAAAGGGAACTCACCACATTATTTAGATGAGATCCAGCTCCAAATGTGAGGCCACCAATGGGAATTGGAAGGACAGAAAGATCTGTGATTGGATCTGCAAGGGGATCTGTGGGAGCATCATCATCTGGATCCCGCAAAATCCCATTGAACATAGCCACATCCAGTCTAGTCACACATTCCTGAATTACCTGCAAATCAAGTGACAGTGTGAATCCCTTGCCATAAAGTTTACTGAGATATAAATTCAGAGAAAAAAGAAAAAGTATCCCACCATTTTTTTTAGCACTGGTAAGCAGCCACAGTCAAGTCCTTCTCCTTGAGGTGGACATAGCCGCTTCAGGGCATCTGCAAAGGCCCTCTTCCATATCTCCACAGAAATATTTCCTTGCCGGGTGTCACCTAATTTGCAAGGATTGGAGTCCACCTTTGTCTTTGAAAATAGCTCTCTTGCATCACCTGCAAACTTGTTCAGGTCTCCATGGACATCAGCAGAGCTGCCTCTTGTACTTGCAGGTGCAGCAAGCTGCATCCATGGTGTCATTGCCTGTAACAATATATATATAGAGATTGCAAGGTCAAAAGCTGCTAGTCTGTCAAGTTCATTGCAAATTGCATACCTTGAGATGATTTCAAGACATATATCATCAAGTAAACCTTTGATCCATCTTCCACAAATTGAACATATACTCAACAATGCTCACCTGCCACCATACTGACTTCAAGACCCTTCCATGAATCCATGCTTCAACTCTCATAAGTGAAGAAAGGAATGTGCTGCAAGTTCGCCAATCCTTGCCAGCTCCTGGTGGTGGATTCAGCATCTGGTTGGTGTCCTGTGCCAGCCTGCTCTTTCGCAACTGTTGTGATCTTAATGCCCGAGCAGCAAAGTCACTGCCATTTGCATTACTAATAGGTACATCACCCTCTGTTTCAGTGCTGGAGGTTGAGAGCTCCACATCCTCACAAGACTGACTGATTGTCTCTCTCAAAACCACTACATTTGACCACCAGTATGTTAACCTGTGTCAATTACCACAAAGAATGCATGAATAAGAAAAAGCATCCATAGAATTCTCACATAAGTTGCATTGTTTTCCCTATCCTCTTACATTCTTCAAACACGAAAATGGACCAATATTGGAAATTGGACACATATACTAAAACAGAATATATCTGTACAGATTCATGTACCAGCATACAAATTGAGAAAAGACTCCATGGTTTCCATAATGTTTGAAGCGCCAGAGAAACTCCAGGAACAGAAAATCTTTTCAATGGAAGATATCGATGAAATGAAGACCTAATATACTCTTGTCTGCAGCAGTATGAAATTGAAAATGCAAGAGTTCAATGCCAGGGGTATTAATCCTTTGTGGAAGTCACACCAACATATCATCAGGAAAAAGGCTACAAAATTTAAGACCTTGGAACATCATTCCCACAAGCTCGGACAACCAACACAAGTCCAGACACAATGTTCCTTGCAATACTCGGTCGTCTTTCAGGGCTCCAGTTTTTGTATGCATGAAGGTAGAACCTTGCCAGGCGACGGGCAGGTGTGTGAACCTTATGAGCAGAGCTTGCATGCTCTGCCACAACCGAATACAATGCAACTTCAATGGCCGCTGCATCCCGCAGTTCATCTTCCAGCTTCAAAACCTGATGCTCTAATTGGCGGATTGTCTCATCTCCCTTCTCTACTTTAGTAGCAGCTCTGGCCTTTGCTGTTGCCATTCTCCATTGGTCAATTGTTCTTCTCTCTACACTTCCCACCTTTGACCTGGTTTCACCTAACATACTCATACCATTCCCATCACCTATGTTGTTTGCTGCAGTGGACAGTGAAATAGAGGTGTCTGGTGAACTAACAAATGGCAGTGGAAGTGCAGGAGATGATCCAGGTGAAGGAAGCCTCCTTCCTCCACCGACAACAGGAGGTAGAGTGCCATTAGAGATTGCTGGGGTTGTTACACCATCCATGGAAGGCCACACAGGCATAACAGAGAGATTGGCTCTGGAGCCTCCTCCAGTCTTGGACTTCGATGCTTTTCTCCATGCGTAAGCTGCTGCTGCTGCTGTTGCTGCAGATCTTACAGAGGAGATTCCTGTCGGCTGCTTTTCTGCAATTCCAGTTTTGGAGGATCTTCCTCCTAGGTGTAAACCCTGAGCCTTCTCGGCCAAAGTTGGAGTGTCACTCATTGCTTCTGTCCTATCAGGTAACAAAACTGACACCCAAAAAAAAAAAAAAACCCGTTGAGAAAAAGAAGACCAAGTTATATTAGGGCACAGGATCGACAAAGCTCTCCAATGAGCAAAACCTTCATACCTATTTTGATTCTCAAATGGAAAAGAAGTTCACATTTGCATTTGCATGTTGATTCTCCTTTGTGCAACAACATCAATCATGATCCATACATACCTCAAGGAAAAAGCTTCATGATGCAGTCAGTGGAGGAGATCGTTCTTCTTCTCATGCGCCATTGACCATCCACCTCTTCCCTAATTCACACAAAACTGGCAGCAGCAAAACATACACACCACGGACCGAAGCAAAACACAAAGAACGGGGAAGAGAGAAGAGAATGAAGAGAGCCACAGGAAGAGACGAGAGAGAGAGAGAGAGAGGGAGACTTAAGAGCGCTGGAGCGCTCGTCCCGCACTTTGCACGTTCAGAAGCGAGGCCGGTGGCGGCGACGAATATTCTGCAATTGCGGAATGGTGTGTTACGCACCCGGAAACCCCACAGGGTTTGTGGGAACGTCACTGTCGTGGCTGGAATGGCGATGCGGAATCGTCTTGGTAATCAAAAACGAGCAAAATTAGTAACGGTATCTCCGCCACTACTGTACAAAATGTTCACTGTCTTTTACTTTTCACCTTTTCTTTACTGATTTGGATTTCTGTGAATTTTTTTTTTCACTTTTTGTAATATTTAAAAATTTGGCGAGTTTTTTTTTTCCAAAATATTGGCAAAACTAGTCGAATTTACACTTGAAAAGATGATATTTTGGCTTGTGTTGAAACTTGAGATTAGTTATAAGAGTTAAGATATCTTGAAGGATTTTGGTTTCTTTTTGAGAGGATTTTTTTTTTAAACATTATATTTTTGCATGGTGAAATATTTGAATTTTCCATAATTCTTCTTTTGCCTTATTAAGATACTTTTTAATGTAAATGGCAAGGCCACAATTTGACACACCCCCTTGTTAGTGGAGGTAGGCCTGAGGGCTCAAAACGCAATCTGAAATTTCAGAGTGCCACGTGCTCATAAGCACTTTCACAATAAATTTCTTTTTCTTGGTGCCTTCCTTTCACAGCCCTGTGGCCACAAGCACCTTCAATTTTATTTTTTTATGAACTGGACCCACATTTTATGTACCATGGAAGGCCATCATTCTATTAGGTGGTGATGGGGCTCCTTCCATGGCCCCCTTTCAAAGCTTTTCTCTCACCATTGCTTCTTCACATTGCAATTGTGTTCACAACGGACATTCTTTACTTTCCTTTCCTTTCAATAAGAAATTAAAAAATTTGTGAGTTTTTTTTATTCCCTTGAAAATTTTAACATTTTATAAATAGGCCTGAATACTTGTCTCAATAGGACACCACTTGTCCCAAACGAGCAAATTTAGTATCGATATATAGGATACAATGTTATTGAATTTTTTCAAGGACAAAAAAATGTCAATAACTCCACTACATTTGAGGACCTTAGGAGATCATTAGGAGATGGAAGAAGGCTTGCAACAACAAGCCAAGAAGAGAAAAACAAGAAAAACGTTTTACTAGCACCATGCTCATTGATGCAAGGATTGTGTAGAGAAAACTTTGTTTCAAAGGAGAATTAAAAAGTTCAACAATTTTTGTCAAGGTGTAAATTCAACATTTAATTTTAGAGAATGTGATTGATTAATCTTGATGATTATTCACAATCATTTGGACCAAACATCTAATGCTCATCATCAATCTTGGAGATTGTTTTCGAATTTTACAACTTGATTAAAAACAATCAACAATTGGAGGAATAACAACTCGAAAAACACATGAATCAAAAGGAAGCAAAATGTTAATCTCGACGATGATCACTAAAGTAAAAAACAAAGACAACAAAGTTTTTTGTGAATGCAATGGATTGAATAAATTCGGTTTAGTTAAACATTAACAAGACTAAAACAAAATATTAAGAAAAAACTTCATGATTAAAGAAACATATGTAGCTATTGAAAGATTTAGAGACAAAAAGATTCATATATGACCATATTCATGGTGAGTCTATGTTATCAAATCTTAGCACAATAATGTGCCATGCATTCATTGAAAACCAATTTTTCTTGTCATCACATAACAAACCTATCCAATTCTTTAACTATTGATCAACTAGTGGTGAATAGTTAGAATACAACTTTAAAAATGTCAATGCATCTGAAGTTCATAACAATTAAATTTTGGTCAACAACATTTGAAATTTAAACTTTGTGAGCTCATTCAAACAATGTTTCAATTCAATTGCAATTTATGCATTTTCTACATGATTTCATGTTTCCTAGAGAAATGCCTCAAATATGAATCTTTAGCCATGTTTTAAAATTTCATTATCCTTTCAAGGAAATTTTAGTTATAAAATTCTTACATTCATTGTGTTATATCATTTCCTTGTTGCACCTTGAGGATAAGCTAATTTTCTTGCGCCAATTGAAACATCAATGCATCCACATCTACATCCCCTCCCATCTAGAATAAAATTATAAAGCATACAATGACAACATGTACATTGTGTGAAAAGAATTGAGAGGTTTTTTCTTTTAACAATGATTATCTAAATATATTTTTTGAAATCCTAAATGCATTCTCAACTACACATGTCCCTCTAGAAATGTGTTTTGTTGTAGAAAACTTCCAAAATCATATGCCTTACATTCGCATTCTTTTTAGGGGGCATCATGAGTTAAGGTAGTAGACGATAGCCTTTATCCCTAGGATGTAAAGGCAAATTTTATTTTGTGATCCATGTTTAGAATTGAATAGTAGTCATAAGTTGCCTTTTATCAAAGGCTAGACAATCACAAAATCTTTGAATCATTCATGGATTTTAACATACTTATGAACATATATTAGAATTTTTTTTTCATGGGTGACAATAATTAAGAATTTCATATTGTTAACTTTCAACTTGTAAGAAAAATAATTTACAACCATTGCATTGTCGGGTTTTTGGATGTGAATCTAATTATAGTTAATTACACCATAGATTAATGGCAATCCACATAAATCTTTAAATCATGCCATAACCTAATTATGTCTTGTTCATCTAACCATTGAATTTGATTTTTAAAAATCACGTTAACAATGAAGACAAATACATATAATACCATGTTCACATAAGATTTCTCAATTGCAAACATCTTGCTTCATTGTAAGTAATTAACTCCATGAGAATTTTTTTACAAGGATCATGCAACCCTAATGCTTATAGGAAGTCACATATCTATACTTTGTATTTTTTTATGAATCCTTAGCAATTATATATATATTTTAGGGATATATAATCATCTAGTGTATTATAATGAAAATGAGTTCAAATTGGAAGGTTCATTGTTCATGAAATTTGTGTCCATATAATTATTTAATAATTGCACAAACAACTAGATATAAATAACATTCTTTATCAAACATAATAAAATAAATATAAAAAATGTCATTTTGATGCATATTGGTGCATGACCAACAATATTTGTGATATAATAGATGACATCAAAAAGTGTTTTTTTTTCAATTTAATGTTTGAAATTAATAAGTTTTTTTTTTCTTTAAAAACCACCTCAAGTCAAAAGGTAATGGAAAAATTGGGTATTTGCTTAATACTAGTAATGTCATTCTCTTAGTTCAATACAACACCATGTTATTGAATTCATAGGATTCAAATGTTTTGTTTTAGAGATTGCTTTTGGTTCAAGGTATAGATGTTAGCATTTGATCAATGGATAAAGGCATACATGCAGAATTTATATAATATGCCCATTGAATAAAGGCTAGAGTTTTTGGAAAAAACATACATCCTTTTGGTTTGGGAACTCAATTTGTATATAACTTTTCAAAGAGGTATCAATTGGGTATAGTTAAGTGGCAGTCCAAATTAGAGCACCTCCACTCAATAACAATAATGAAATTGAGTTTGGACCAATGGCCTAAAGTTTAGGATAATAGGTAGGTCAGGTTCTTGGACAAGCTTTGAGAAGGTTCAAAATTTTGATGAAATCAAATTTGGATTTGAACTATGCAATTGACCTCTTGCTAAAATTGAAATTCACACATGAATATGAATAGAGTTGCCATCCATTTTTAAAAAGAAGTCCAAGCTCTTTAATTGTGTAAGCACCAAGTTTTTACAAGGACACCCACAATTTTAACCAATTTAATTTTCAGTGAAGAAATCATTCAATATTCAAGAACTTTTTGCAGCACAAGTCCAAACGTCATGGAACCAAGCCCATGGACCCCTCCTTGTCAAGAGCTTTCCAAAAGACACCCAAAACAAAACAAAACAAACTACCTTCCTTCATAGGTTTGCATGAGGAAATAATTAACACTCTATGTTAGAAGTGGTAATCCATGGGAGAGACCAAAAAATTAAGTGGGGAAGATGCCCTCCAAGGACTTGATCAAACATGTCACCATTATGAAAGGATTGTGGGGCATTTCAATATAATTTCCTAATTTTCCTCAACTTTGATATAGTTGTTGGTCTTACCTTTCTTCTTACTCTTGTTGGTATTATTGTTCTACCTTTTTTTCCAAAATTGCAAGCATTCAAAGGAGGAGGTGAACAGTAAAGGAAAAACAAATCCTTTTTTGTTTGATTCTTTCTCATGCTAGCATGATAGTGGTGTATCCAAGCTCCAAGAGTTGGGTGCAAGTTATTCATTATTGTTCTAATACCTTTGAGAAGGTGATCATGTTATTATGTTTGTTTCTATCCCCATTGTATGATACCTTATGCTGTGTGTGATCTACCCAGTTACCATTAATCCTATAGTTCCACAAGTTCAAAGATGCCCAAAATGAAAATAAAACAAAAATTAAGGGGCTTATTAGAGTTATATGTAAAGTCACCCCTGTCTTTGGGCCTGTCTTTGAACCCCTATCCCCTCTTTCAATGGTATCCACAAAGTAAGAATTTCAAAGGTTTGAGACTAACTATAATAGTTCTACAGGTAGGAGCAGTGAAAATATATGTAGCAGCAGCAGCAGCAGAGGCGCTCACGGAAAAGGAAATACCGGATGAAACTCAGTTTGGGTCCCCATTATTTCGTTTTGTAAAATTTTCATTCCCAGTTACACGTTTGATGCGTTATTATGTAGAAACTGGCAGTTCTTGCCCCCTAATTGCAGGACTATACAGATAACTGTATTGTGTTCTCCATGAATTTGTCTCATTGAATCTAAAGAATAAGTTTGTTTCAATGCGTTTTATCTTCCTCCTCATTAATTTTGGGACTCCTCCCACCTTCCCCCTTTGATAAACATGCATAAGTACATGATAATCATGTCATATTTTAGTTATAAAGCATTTTCCACAGACATTTTTATTTCTTCAAGAAATTGGTAGCTAGTTCAAATTAGATAAGTACGGCATGAAAATCTTACTAGTTCTAGTTTCAACCATTTTGTTAGGTATTTTTATCAATTTAACATGAAGTATATGGTGGATTGTCTTAAAAACTTTCAAGGACATATGGAAAAATGAGGATTTCATTTTTTTATCCTTCTACTATCCATTATTGTGTCAAGGATTCTAGTGGTTGGGATATCATGGATCATTGTGCAAGAAGTTTGGGTTGGCATGCAAATAATTTCATTTTCAATGTAGGTAATTTAATTAAAACTTAATTGCCCAACATACTAAACCATTGTAAAACCTTGTTGTAATGAAACCTTCGAATTTTAGGGAATTTTCTATATTAATAAATTGTGAGACAACTGTGTACAATCGCACCCCATCCAAAAAAAACTATGTGTGAGTGTGACGATATTGCAAAAACCATCCAACAATGACCAATTAGCCCATGATTTACGGAACCAAGGACTTTAAGTGAAGACAATGAATAAATGAAATCATAAATCATGTAGACATTTTTCCTCATGGGCAATTGATACCCACCCATTGCACTACCTATTGAGTCACCCTACCCCATACCTACTATAAAACAATAATATTCTTAGAGCAAAAACAAGCTTCATGAACATCTTATGACAAGGAACTACCCATTCAAATACCCCATCATTGACAACCACCCTATCATTGACAACCATCCCCACCCCATGATTGGGTCAAATTTCCTTTAGGTACAAACAAAATCCCTTGACAGGTTTAGCCCGAATTGTGTGCTACTTTTAAGTGGGATTGTAATTACAAGAAACAAGCATTCAAAATACATGAGGGTCATGCCGTTTGCATTTTCATTATTTTTAGTTTAAAAAATAAAACTCTGTTTAAAACTATAATATTTATAATATATTAAAAATTTAGTATTATGTACTCAACAAAACACTAAAATTGTATCTATACTAAAATTTGCAAAGGAAGGGAAAAACGAGAGACCTCATACATTAATTAAAACAAATCTTTGGAACAAATGAAATATCAAAAAATCATTTGCCTTGTGTCTTATGTCCCCCCTGAACTAATTAATAGCAATTACACAATACTATATCACATAACACATATGTCAGTTACGACTATAATATGCATCCTTAGGGGTCATTCCATAATATAATGGTTTGTAAGTAAAGTAAGTAGTCCATAATGTAGCTTGAGGAGGTTTGGAAATGTTTCACTCGGGGTTGCGGTGGCTTCGAAGAAATGGAGAAGAAGAAAGTGAACTTGGTATACAAACTACCACTTATTATTGGCCGGACATGACAAAGTAAAATGATTCCATGCTTGTTATCAACCCTATCAAAGGATTTTGAGTCACCTTTGGTTGAAGAGGTTAAAAGACTCCTCAAGAAGGAGGCCATTTTATGACAATCTGGGTTTCAGATTGAGCTGCACCTTCCTAGTTGGAAATTCAATTACAAAGGAAACGTTAGAGATATCTATCCGTAAAGTCACCCTGTCTTCACCCTGTCTTCCACCCCTCTTTTAGTGGTATCCGCAAAGAAAGGAAATTTTATTAAATCTCAGTATGAAATGCTGAAACTCAGTGCGAAATGCTGAATCCGAGCATTTAGTGCACACGGTTCGAGAGGAATTATAGCAGCTGTACAGGTAGGAGCAGCAGTGAAAATCTACGTAGCAGCAGATACCTATGTGCATTCCGAGAGTCCAAAGTAATTGCAGGTAAGGCCCCAGGGTGGGTGCATTCCCCAAATAAGGGGCCTAGCCCTACACTTTGGGAATTATTATCTTCCACTCTCTCTCGGGCTTTAGGGACGCTAGTAAAGCAGGAGGCAAAAGTTAAGCTGAAGCTAAAAAATAACCTTAGATCCCAAGGTGTAGGGGAGAGAGGGTTCTTATGCCTAGTTAAGAGTGCGAAAGGTCTTACATCTATAAGTAGGTGTAGGAGCCGTCTTCATGGATATAATAAGGTGTCCTCCCAATACATTAGGAAATTTTTCTCTAGGTGTTTTATGTATTAGGGGATAGCACTATTGTTAGTGTTTTTCACTTTGTGAATTGATGGTGAAAAAGCATTGATCGTTGTACCCTTCCCCTTCATAACAAACAAGGTAATCTAATGATTTAGATCAGCTTATGCTCCCTCTTGCATAGCTTTACACGTAAGGTCCCCACTCCAAGAAGGAGTGGGAAATTGAGCTCTATAAGGTGCCTTCAATTTGAGCTACAAAACCTTTTCAAGGTTGTTACCTAAGTGTAAGGTCTCCCCCCCATTCTAAATAGTACAAAGAAGATCCCTCCATTCCTAAATAGTAGTCTTAAGCTCCCTTGTCCTTTTAAATAATAGGTGTAAAATCCCTTGCTTGTAAATTAGGAGGCGTAAGATCCATTTTCTTTTTTCCAGGGAGTCTGAAACAAGACCTAGAAATATAGCAAGAGGGAAATGAAGTGAGGATTGAAGTTATGACATGATTTATAATGAAAAATTCAAGTAATTTGTGTATTATTTTTGGATCCAACATTCTTTAGTTCCCAACTTTAAACCTCATTAAAAAAATAAGCAAGATATTAGATAGCTCATGTGAATCATTTATTAATTTTATACCAACAACTTGCTTCTTGGTCCAAGAGAACCAAATCACAAAAACATAGGTCAATAAGGGTTTAGCAAATGGAGAAGATGTAGTAGCATGGATTTTGGCTATGCAAAAATGTGGTTTGTCAATTATCTTATAATAGTTGAGATTGAAAGTTTGTTGAACGTACACAAAAAAAGCTTACCCCCTTTTGAAATGGTGTACCAAGGAATAGCTAGTGGTATTGGTGCCAAATTAAACATCTGAATTTGAGCATCAAACAAATGAAGGGTTTGGAAGTTTTTAGAACACAAGGGTCAATTGTACACAATTGTAAAAAAATCTATGATAACTTGTAAATGTCATACATTCAAAACAATTATAATGCAAATCATGTATGGAATTTAAACGAAATGGCATCCAAGTAGGTAGACAGCCATGAATTCAAGTTTTGGCTAAAAGGGTTCAAACCACATTTACAACATCATTCCCAAATATTAGGAATGGTTGACTATGAAATTTGTAATCAATGCAACAAGCAAAATTCTACCAAGGTTTTACATCTTTACAAATGAAAGATTGAAAGATGATTCTATTAAATTTTGCAAAACAAGTACATGCATGGCAATACAAAAAAACATGGATGACATTTTTTTGTCTAAAAAGTTCCTTTCTTTCTTCAAATAGTATATTCCAAGTGGGAGTTTTACAACCAGTTGCCATTTAGTGATTCTAAATGGGCATGGAACTCATGTTACCCTAGAATCAATAAAACATGCACAAGACTTAGGTTTAGATATAATCACCCTACCCTATGCACTACAATCCTTAAATGTAACTTGATTTAAACCATTTAAAACAACATTTAGGAAGGAAAGGGATGGAGCCATGGCTTGCCAAAAATTATACATAACTTGGAAAAGGTCAATTCGGTTGCATGGGTGGACAAGGCCTTAAACCAATTGCTCACAAAACAATTTACATCAAATTTGGATTTAGGTTCTGTGGAATACATCCTCTAAACCCTAAGGCAATGGAATGTAGGATTAGCCTTTCATACATATACACAACACCAACAATAAGTGAAGGTGAAGAGGATTACAATTCAAGTGATGAAGTTGAAGAAAATCAACATTGAAAAAATATATATAATACAACAAAATTATTAAATATAATAGATAATCCCGCAACATTAGGAAGTGAACCAATTTGACACTCCATGCCTCATAGTCCTATTGTAAAGCCATCATAATTAAATGAACATATAGTAAATCCTATTGGGCTTATAAAAGTTACCCTAAAAGAATTTGATGAACTTATAATCAACCTTGTAATTATTAGTTGAATAGTTAAATTCTAATTAATAGTTAAAGTCAAAAATCCAAGATTATCCTAATGTGGTCCATGAAATCATGAAGATGCACAACTTGTTGTCCTTGCCCCTTTACCTACTAGACAAACTAGGGGTAAAGAACCATTAATAAATTACTCAAAATCACAACTTGTAACTTTTGATCATTATTAGAAACCCTACAAAAGAAGGCCATGGATAAGGCAACAACATAAGAAATCAAGAAATGGAGTGAAAGGACAAAGAAAAAAATCTAAGAAAATTATAAAAATGGTAATTGGGTTTAAAAGAATAGTTCATAAATTAGTGAAAAAATGTGCAAGAGCTAACTTTGTTTTAACTTCAACTACAAATATTGTAAAAGAAGCTAATGATCACTTTCACAACAATTTTGGAACTAGATTTAAAGCACATTCATTAAGGTATACATGTGTTAACCTAGGGTTTACAACATTAGTTCAACAAATAGCTAGGCAACAAGCAAAAGAAAGGTAGATAATGAAATGCCATGTTGTAACAAGTTTACAACCATCTACAAAATAAGTCAATGAGGGGGGGGTGAGGGGGGATAGGGGGTTTCATGAACTTTGAGGGTTGAATTGCAGCAAGAGGACGAAGTGCCTTGAATGTCAAACTATAACATGAAGGTCAAGAATCTTGAAAGTTCAAATGCAACAATAGAACCAAGAGCTTGAGAGGTGAAACAAAAGCAAAAAGACTAGGAGCTTGAAAGGTCGAACATGAACAAAAAGACCAAGAGCTTGAAAAATCAAACTAGGCCAAAAAAACAAAAACTTGAAAGAAACATGAACAAGAGGACCAAAACCTTGAAAAAGAAAGGAGCAAGAAGACCATGAACTTGAGAAGTCAAATTACAACAAGAGGACAAGGAACTTGAAAAAGGAATGAACAAGAGGACTAAAAGCTTGAAAAGTCAAATTGCAACAAAAGACCAAGAGCTTGAAAGGAGTAAAAGGACTAAGAGCTTGAAATGGAAAAGGATGTGAAGAGGATTAGGAGCTTGAAAGAGAAATGAGTGAGAGAACTAAGCACAAATTTGTTGGGTTGAAAGCATGAAGAGAAGGTTTAAAAACTCAAGAAGGAACCCCAATTGTAGGTTGAAGTTTAAAGAGGTATTGCCATGGCCACAATATCATCCAATTTATGTGAAGGAGAAGTTAGGAATGTGAGGGAGAAGCTTAAGAACTTTAGCCCATAGTTTACAGTAAAATGGGATTCCTCCAACTTCTACATGGCATATCTTTCTCATAAAAATATGATTCAATTGGTTGAAGTGTGTCCAAAGGTAGGTTACAATTTTTCTTTGGTGATCAAAATCAAATGATGCATTGAACCACTAAATGTTTAGTGGTCAACATGCACACTTTACATTAATGAATTTTTGTTGTTGTTTTAATTATGCATCTTGTACTTGAATTGGATACCTATCAATGCAATTGTGTTCACAATAACCTTGTTAATTACATGTTGGGCTTACCGATTAATCTGAGCACATTAATATTGTAATATATTATGTTCGTGTAGGTGGTTCAAAGTAATGTAGATCTAAAATATATAATATAAGTAAATTTGGGGTATTGTGGTACCACAGCCTAAGGTCAATTTCTACATGGACAAAATGAATAATTAATTTTTGAAAAAAATCAGGATGTCTAAAATTTCTAAAATTGTTATTTTTTCATGATCTACTAATATATTGTCATATGAGGGGTGAAATGATTCAAATTATAGCTTGTAATAATTATGTTGGTTTTCCAACACCTTAGATTTATATTATCAAAATGCAAACTTGATATACATGTGATAGTATATATTATGAGGAAAAAATTGCAACTTGTAAGAACATGGTAGCCATGTTTAAAATACATTGAAAAAACCCACATATCTCAAAAAAAATTGTAAAACACCTAGTGCCAACTTGCACAAGCCATGCATAACATAACTTATAAAAAACAATTGCAACAAACTAAAAAAAATTGTAACTACAACTAGGTGCAAATACACTCAAAAGAGCCAACATGATTACTTTATAAAATGAATTGTGAATCTTTCTTAAGTTTTTTCACTTTTTCATATATGAAGAAATTTTTTAATAAACTCTTTTGCAAAATTTTGCCTTTCTACTTGAAAAATTATCATAATTTTGAATCATAACAAAATATGTTAATTATTTTAGGTTCTAATTTTTTGTATTATAAGCTATATGTGTCTATGTGATGAAAATTACACCCCATTTACATTTGGTAAATGAATTTTGAAAATTTTGATATTTTGAATTATTTCAGAAAAATTCAAATTCCATAACTTTTAAATTGTGAGTGTTTTTTGAATGTGGGAAATTGGTTACTATTATCTAAACTCTTATACCATAAAAAATTTTATATTAAAAGAGTCAATTACCTTAGTCCTTTGCAAAATTAACTATTTTTTATGTTTTTTCAAAAGTCTTTACTTAAATCAAAACTCAAATTTACATTTAATGAATTTTTAATTTGATTTTTTCAACGTTCATAGTAATCATTTAATGCAACTTGGAATGATTAACATAATTTTAAAATGTCAAAACAAAAACATATGTAAAAAAAATTATAGTTTTCACCATTATTCGACATGGGTTTTTGCTCATTTGAGCATATTTGCACCCAACATTCAACAATTATTCATTCATTTCAATTATAACCCATCATTCTAATATTGAATAACAATTTGGAAAGGGAAATTAATCCTAGTGAGAAAATATTGAACAAACATGTGGATATAATGTTTAGATGTTCTACCATTTGATTCCAAAGGTTGGACTTCATAAAGGTCAATGTGGAAAATGTTTTCTCATCTTCAACATTACCAATGACTTGGATAATGCCTAATTGAACAAAACTTCATAAACTTAGAAAAGTGAATTGACATTAAATTTTTTATGGCAAGTTGATGCCACAATTAATTAGTGATTGAATCCTCATCTTTGGGCTTTTCAATGGTTTTAGAAGCTTGAGTATTCATGGTTAGCTTGAAAATAAATGTGTACAAATCCAAAATATTCTTTTAAAATGGTTCAAAAACCCATGAATTAGATGTACCAAGTTTTTTCGATGTACATTAATGCCATTTGATCAAGTTCAAATGAACTACAAAATTGGATTCAAAATTTGGTTGTAACTGATATTGTGAATAAATGACCCTAAAAGAATTTTTAACTCATGGTCCATGCTGATCCACCTTGTTTTCAAATTTTGAAAAACCTTCAATCCTTTAGTTTCTACAATTTCAACAAGTTTGGTGAATTCAATATGGTGTTTTGGGGAGTTAAAAAATTACTTGTATAATGTTTGAAAAAATCTTCTAATTGGAACCCATAGGCAATGTGGACAAGCTTTAAATTGCAAAGTTGATTTTATTTGCCATATAATGGATCCTAATGAGGTAAGGCACTTGCTTAGTCTTCATTATAATTATAATTCCAAATCAAACCCTTTTAAATGTTGAAGCACCATCAACTCCCAAACACATGTAATCGCACTAACATGTACCATTAATAGTTGTAGCCACTATTTAATTTTGTGTATTTCAAATTGTAAAAAAAGAAAAAAATAACAAATTGACTATTTTTATAAAATCTTATTTTTAATTTATTGGTATACATATCCAAAAAACTTAAATCAATTTAATGAATACATAAGACATTTTTAATGCTATGTAACTAGTGTAATTAAATGATAATTACATAATAAAACACACAAAACGCAATTTGATTTTTTTTTTAAATGACATAGTTTTGGCAAATTTTTATTATAAATCTTTAAATAACGCTATTAAAAAAAATTGAAGATTTTTTAAAATGACGTATTGAAAAGATTTGAAAAATATTCTTGAAAAAATAGTGAAAAACACATGTTTGAGGGGTAAGCGTGGTTTCTATTGAAATGGTTGGACCCACACATCAAACATTGTGAAATTTGATTTTCAAATAGACCACCAAACTTCATTAAAACATAAAAAATGACAACTCTGATACTAATGGTAGTCCCACCTTCAACCAATTACTCAAATGTGAGCAATATATGCACATATTTCCAAGTTGCCACCACATAGCAATGGATGGCAATTCAACTTTGGTTATCAATTATAGTTACTTCATTTACAAAAAATGAAAGAAAATTTAAAGCCATACTTGTTTCCTTGGTGGCAATCAATATAACATGATACAAGCTTTCAACAATTTCCCAACTAGTAAAGTCATTTTAATGCTTGGATGGATGGTTAACAATTTTTAGGGAAACAAACAAAAATTGCATTTGTTCATATTTTGTTATGGGCCTACATTGAGAAAGTAGATGAAAATGAGTGCAAACTAAACAAGTTTTTTTTTTCGTTTTACCAATATTTCTTGTTACTTGTTGCACAACATAATCCATGCCCCTTGACACATACAAACATTCATTGAACACACGTTGGTTGTTTTGAAAAAATAATATTTCCCTATTGTTGCCATACAAAAAATTACAATACGTACTTTTCTTTGATTAACATGTTTCCACAAATAATCTAGTTTTAGTATCAAAATATTATTGTGCCTTTCAATCTTGTTCCAGACTTTGTATTTCACCTTATGCACCCTCCCATAAACACCCACCATTGATTCTATCCAAAGTAACTTTGTAGCCCATCTATCTTCGAAGCAATGATTCATTTCATACAACTTTTTCCCCTTTTAAATTATTCTTTAACTCAACTTTTGTTTAGATTAAATCAATAATGACACAATCAATAACAATTTTAAGACTTTGGTTAGAGTTAACACCAAGGGTAAAAATATGAATTGGGATACAATTAAACAAAAAATTATTTGTGCTTAAATTTTTTTGATAAATTTAATGGTGGCATGGTGTGGACATGTGATAAACATGATGCATCTAGATTCAAGAATAAAGATTATGCAATCAATAAAGAAGATCATGAACTAATAGTAGTCACAATCATTAACATCTCACCACTGCTGTGAAAGAAAATTACAACCTATTGTACCATAAACTTGAGATGCTTAAAAAAATAAAATCAATGGTGATCATGAAATGCATGAAATCAACATGAGTCACACAATATTAAAGTATGAGGCCCATTTAAGTTTTGTGTGTTTACTTACACAGTAGTTATAGACCATTAAAACCCGAAATTTAATACTTGTAACTCCAAAGTTAAACATCCTAAAGGGTTGAAGCTAGGTTTTGATTCCATGTTCTAGACTCCAAAGCTCATTTTTCAAAGTGGGTAGCATCACATCAAGCCTCTAGAATCCAAAGATGTTGCAAATTTTTGTACATAACAAACCCAAAATGAAGAAACATTACAAGTACAAAGGTCTAGATTGGGTATCAAATTAAGACTTCAACTTAAAGTATCATAATCAAATTTCAATTTTTCAAAACAAACTCCTAATTTTGTTAATGAACTTGTGATTGGTTAAAGGTGGGATTGCCTCTAATATCAAAGCAACCAATTTAAAAATGTTGTTATAGCTTGTAAGCTACATAATGTTTCAATGTTCAACTATAAACTTAATCACTTTTTCATTATGCAACAACTTACAAGGACTTAGATCGGAGAAGTTGAGGAATTTGGAGGGTCAAAGCAACATTTTTGGAATGTTGTTTGTTGTAGTTCAATTTATTCACAATAATTCCCCCCAGGGCATCATGAATGCAAATGGCAAAACTTGATAATGATGGCTTTGTTAAAGTATTTAGAGAGAGGCAGCAAAGGGGGCACAAAAATTAGCTAAATCAATGGTGACCTGCTTTTAATCACTATTGAAGATCAACGAAAAGCAATGATGAAAATTAGCCAAAGAAACAAACCTTAAGGTGAAGTAATCTAACATACCCAATTTGAATTTAGGATCCATGCGTGAGCTTTTGACAATCTCTTGTGCAAAACCCTAATTGTTAAATTCATAATTGGGTGAAGTAAGTAAAAACTCCCATTTTTTTAAAACTTATAAATAGGAGCTCATATTTTAAGGTGGGGAATTGGCTAAAATTTGCCAATAAAAAAAATGCTACATTACTTTTAACATAGACTCCATCATCTAATGATGGAAGATTAGTATCATACCAAGGTAACATGTTCAACATTTTAATGTTGAATATCTAATATATTATTTCTTTAAAATTTTGAAACAATCATTAAAACATGTACCTTTTATTCTAAAATATATATTTTACTTATTAACAAGTTATCAATACATTTTAATAAATTTTCAAAAATTCAAAATTTTTGTTTGTTAGAATTAATTATCATCCTTACAATATATCTCTTAGGGGGTAATCGACCTTATATTTGAATGGATCCATGTCTCAATTCTAAACTAAGTTGAAAAGCTATGGTAGAAATTTAAAAGACAAAAAAGGATGGACGTGGTAGTACTTTTTCAAATTATTTGTAAGTTTAGGGTTTACTTCTCCTTTCCTAGTAAGGGGAAGGGAGATGGTCTCTTGTACTGTCTTACAGTTCCTCTTCAATACCATCAAAACTCTCCAATAAGTGAATCAAATTCTACCAAAGCTTTGATACCATGTGATGCACTCTCAACCACCTCAAGAGACTCAAATATGAGTCTAAAAATGAAAACAGTGGAAGAGTAAGAAGTTGGGAGAGGAATTTTTTTTTGCATAGCTTGATCTGGTATATTGTAAAAGCTTGGCAACTTTGACACATATGTGTTTGTGAAATAGTTAGTTAATTAATTTTGAAAAATTTCATTGAAAAAAATAATTTTCAAGATTCCATTATTTTCCTTTACAAAATTTTGTTCTTTGAGACCCAAAAAAAAAAAAAAAAAGTGTGAAATTTTCAACATTTTTGAAAATAATCTACTTAGTGTTGAAACTGTCAAGCAAGGTACTTGCTCTCTCCCATCACCCAATAAACTCGATTCTCAACAACCCATCTGCCATAGTGGCTAAGAAGACAATATCTTCTTCTCCTTGGGTACAGGCATAGTTGAAAAAATCAATTGAGACATGGGGACTGACTCTCTGTTCACATAAAATTCAGAAACTATTGTAGATTTCAAAATCTACGATCTCGGTAGATTGCAAGGTATTATTGTGGTAGACTGTGAGTCTACAAATTGGTAGATGTGACTTACAAGCTGACCTACAATAGCCGAAAAATAACCAAATTTGGTGGCACAAGGCTATTGACTAATTGTAGATTTCAAATCTACGATTTTGGTAGATTGTGGGGGTATTGTGGAAAATTGGAATCTACAATTTGATAGATGTGACCTATAAACCAACCGACAGACAATAACCCATGGTGGCACAATGAGAGCTTAGGATGGGACCATGTTGCATTGAAACAAACATGTAGTATTGTAGATTTGAAATCTATGGTTTCGATAGATTGTGGGAGGTATTGTGGTAGATTGGAATCTACAATTTTGTTAGATTTGACCTGGCAAATCAGCTAGCAATAAGTAAGTGGTGGTGTTGCAAGTCCAAAGAGTCTGGAATCAGACCTCATTGTATGGGGAAACATGGACTATTGAAGATTTCAAATCTACAATTTCGGTAGATTGTGGGAGGTAGTGTACCAAAATTGGGAATCTATGATTTGGTAGATTTGACTGGGCAAACCAAACCGGCAGTAACCGGTGCTGGCGTGAGTCCCAGAGGAGCCTGGAATCAGACCAAGTTCCATGGGAAAGATGGACTACTATTCGAGATTTCAAATCTATGATTTTGGTAGATTGTGGGAGGTATTGTCGGGGATTGGAAATCTACGATTTGGTAGATTTGACCTGGCAAAGCAACCGGAAATAACCGCCGGTTCTGGCGCGAGTCCAGAGAGCCTGGAATCGGACCTCATTGCAGTGCGCACTACTGCGCAGCGTTCGTCGCCTGCGCGTCTTGTACAGAGCGTGAGAGACGATACAAGAGAGAGAGAGATCGAGCTTGCGGGTTGAGCTTGCCGGCGGTGGAGGAGTGGGGAGAACGGTAGGTCGATCGGTCTCAAGAGGATAGAGATACTGAGGTAAAACTTTGCAGCTTTTCTAGTCCTTTTTTCGTCTTCGCAATCCTTCGATCTGTATAGCTGTTGTGTTTCTCTGTCCCGGACGCTGTCTGTCACATTTGGGTTCTGTTGTATCGTGGTTTCCGGAATTTGCTTTGGTCGATGCTTTTGTCCGTCTTTCGAACATCGACGGCGAAAAAAGAAACAGAGATTTGAAGAGTTAAGAGATCATATTTGTGTTGGCCAAGTTTGTGTGGAGGTATACTTCATGGTCTCTTGCACTTGGAGGAAGCTTTGTGTGTGTGTGTGTGTGTGTGTGTGGGGCGGGTCTGGGGGATTTCTATGTAAAGTTCAAGGATCGGTGCTGTCAATCGTGATGGTGAGTTTTTTTTTTTTTTGTTTTGGTTTTTGGTGCATCTTTTCTGTATAGATTGACTCAAGGAATGGACATCTAAGAAGAATTTCCAGAGCCAATGGTGCGCTTGGTTTTTTTTTTTCCTGTTTTGCAGATTTTTACACTTCGCTTGCTTTATTCCTTTGAGTTTTCTGGAATTGAAATTTTGAGAAAGGTGCAGGAGGCTGGTTGTGCAACTTGGCTATGGAAGAATCTGAGCTCATTGTTTAGTCTTTCCTTTCAGCTGGCTTTTTTCCATTAGTTCTTTATTTGTTTCATCAATATGGACAGACAATTCCCTTGGTTTCTTTTGGTTCTGAGGGTCAAGATGAACGGAGTCCATGATAACATCAATGACATTCAGACATGATTTCAATGTGCCAAAAATGTGTCAGAGATATTTTCAGGCAATGTTGACATTGTCATCATATCTATGTTTTGGTATCTGTTTCAGAAAGATCAAAGTCAAGGACTAGGCACAAAGTGACAGGTCAGGTTGGATACTGCACACACCTTGAGCTGAATTGAACTCTATTTAGTTAGTTCAGGTTATGGAGCCTTGTTTGTGTTAGTTGATTTTTGCTGGGAAGAATGTGATTTTCAAGGCTACAACTGCCTGCTTTGTAGTTGTTTTCAAATTTGCAGAGATTTTGTGTGAAATGAAAAAGATAGACAATTTCCTAATCTTGTATTGAAGGGTGCCATGTGCAGGTAGTGCAATCATGAGGCGAGGACAGAATATGCAACAGGCAGCCGCACCACTGAATAATTACCAATTTGATTTTGAACTTGGACCAGGTCTATCAAAACCACAATCATCTGGGAGCTTAAGAGATCAAAAAAAGCAACCCACAAGTAGTTCATCACATGCATCTGCAGGTTGGTCAGCCTCTACAGGTGACTGGGGCGCAAGCCAAACACAACAATCTGGCCAGAATTTCAATTTTTCCAGTCAATCTCAGCCAGGCGCCCCTAAACCTAACCTATATGGGGGTGGGATGCCAAGTCAGTCTAAGCCTACTGGTAGTGCAAGCTCAACCAGGGCTGGGGAGGATTTTTTTGGTAGTCTGAGATCACAGGCAGGTAGTCTTCATGGTGCGGGTGGGTTCTTAGGACCCTCACAACCCCCATCTAAAGGAGTGGATCTTACAGGGAGGAGTTGGGGACAGATTCCAACATCTAAAGCAGCACCTGGAATCACACACAGAGCACCTTTAAGTAAGGAGGATGCATTTGGAGATCTGCTTGGGGATGCTTTAGGGCGATCATCTGGGCCTCTGAATCAGCAGACCTCAGCATCATCAGGCTTGCATGGAGTGGGCAAACTGAAATCGTCCCTCCCAGAGCGTCGCACAGAGACTGCTAGGCAGACACCAGCTGCACATGCAGCTTCCTCAGGAAGATCATCTTTTGCATACACTTCTATGTTCAATAACCCTACTCCTGTGGGAAAACCATCTTCAGAACCGTTTTCTATGGGTTCCCAATCAAAAGTAGATCCCTTTGCAGATCTCTCATTCTCAAAGCCCAGTTCTGCTCCTATTGGTGCCTCTGGTCCAAAGGTTGATCCACTTCCCTCTTCTGGGGATCCATTTGTGTTTGCCAGTAAGATGCAAACTAAAACTGTACCGCAATCATCTAGGGCTGCAAGTTCTAGGCCTGCAGCCTTTGGGAGAGATGCTTCTGGAGGAGTTGACCAGTTTTCACCAGTGTTTGGCTCTGGCAGATCCTCAGTTTCAAGAGCCCGTGAGGACCCACTTGAGTCAATGCTATCAAGGTCTCAGGCACCCTGTACTGCAAAAGCCAGTACTCCAGTCTATGATGGATGGGGTGATGTATTTGGTGGTGGTGGTGGTGGTGCAAACAGCAACACTTTTGAGGATGAAGGTGTGACAACAGAGCTGGAAGGGCTTGGGCCCCCTCCCATGGGTGTGACTGGGATTGCAGCATATCAGAAAGGCAACACATTTTACAAGGAAGGACAGTTTCCAAATGCCATAAAGTGGCTTTCCTGGGCCCTGGAGTTGCTGCAGAAAGAGGGGGGCAACAAGGATACTGTTTCTGACGTCATCACCTGCCGGGTTTCATGCTATAAAGAGATTGGGGAATACAAGAAGGCACTTGCTGACTGCACCACGGTATAAACTTCCATTCTTCTGTCACTTTTCTGTCACTATGCTTGTGTTGTCTGCAATAGTAACTTCTTGTTCAGTTATTTATAGATTTCACCAGCAGAAACTGCTATGCAGAAAATATCACATGGACATCAGGCCTTCACTATGTCTTGTCTTCTCCAGCTTTTCACATGTTTCATCCTCTTTCTTTGTTTTGTTCTTTCCATACATCTCTCTGTCTCTCCTGTTTATCTATATACAGTGCATTTGTGTGTATCCCCTTCCAAGTTTGTAATTGTTTAAAACCTATCTGTTTTAAGTCCTAGCCAGCACAATGGCTGACTTTGCAGGTTGTCTGTTGTGTGCCAACCTGTACCTGCTATTGGGAGCTGATGGTTCAACACCAATGTGATGTTGTCAATATGATTCATGTTTCTTTGATGGGGTGTGGATTAGTCAGAAGCTGTCACTATGTTCATACTGCATATCTGCTCTTCCGATTGATCACAAACTAACTCTTTCCTTGTAATCTTTTCTCCTTTTTCCTCTCTGTTTATCGTCTTCCCCTTTCTGTTTAGCTTTGTTGTATGTGGAATGCAGAGTCAGGTATAATCAGTTCTATTTGTGATCTACCTCCAAATGTAAGGATGGACTTCACTATATACTTACAATCACAGAGTTTAAAGATTTTGATTTTAAAGTGTGAACAAAGTCATTAGAGTTTGCGTACAATTAATTGAAGCTGACTCTTTTCTCAGGATCAGCCTTCTTGTTCATTTGTTTCTTTATCCATCTTGACAGTTGTGAAAGCCATATTTCTTGTGATATATCACTAGTTGGCAGCCATGTAACTCTATTAAGTTCATGCATCTCATGTGATGGTCGTGGTGGTTGTGCATGACAATTGGGTACAGGCATGTGAGATGGATGAAGGCAGTGTTGAGAAACTCATGCAGCGTGCACACTTATATGAGAGTATGGAGAAGTATAAGCTGAGTGTGGCAGACTTGAAGAAAGTCTTGAAACTTGAGCCCACCCACCGTATGGCAACCCTCACCCTTAACCGACTCCGTAAAATGCTGGATTAACATGAAGCCCGAGATCTTCACCGAGCTTCTCTGCTAGATCTCAACCACTATCTTGCTGCATATTTAATTCTTCTCAGTTTAGTCCTTTGTGATTTTCAGCTGCTTTGCAATCTCCTATTCTTCCCTTGAAATAATGTATTGTATGTTTAGGCAGCAGTGTATTATGTGCCCATATTGTTCTCTTTGATTTTGGCCCTGGTTCGTGCAATATCACTGTTCGCAGGAGCCTCAAGAGGAAAGTGGTGTACGTGAATTTTACATGGTACAAATTGTAATGAACTCCCTCATATGATTGCTTGCATGGGAGACAAGCTAATGTGAAATGAAACTTCCCTGTACAAGCTTGTTGCAGCTTGAATGAGAATGCTGTTACTCTTTCAAATAGCTGTGCCTCTTTTGAATGCTGGTGGATATCATGGCTGAATCTTCCTGTTGCTTCTAAAAATGAGACATAAAATTTGGACACAGATGCTTGTATAATGATTTGCCCTGAATTGGGGTGGCTATATTATATGCTTATTTAGACCCACTGACAGAGGCTGATGAAATCAGTGGGGAGTTATGGGAGCTCATGACTGCTATTCATGATGAATGTGACAGTGTGATACTTTATGTATGACTATGACTGCATTAATTCTTGTCATGTTAGCAAGTCTTGTTTTGGAGTTTTCTCTGCAATCTGATAGTTACAGTACTCTCTGTGGGTGAGGAAACAGCTTCTGGTTGCTGTCATTCATGATGAATGTGATGGTATCTACTTTGTGAGTAGATCTACTTCTCATGTATACCATGTTTGTGTTGGTTTGATTGGAACTGACACAAGTACCATGTAAATCAACTACCTTCAATTGTAATTGTGAAGTTTTCTCTGCAACCTTCTACATACATTTGAGTTCTCTCTGTAATCATATAGATACATTTGAGTTTGCTATACAATGTTATACGGACATTTGAGTTTGCTCTGCAATCTTATGGATACATTTGAGTTTTCTCTGCAATCATTTACATTTGCACATGCACATCCCATGATTGTTTGGGGTTTCATTTGTTTCAAGTTTGTTCACCTTCTTCTAGTTAATGTTGCCATTGTTTGCAGTAGACTTTGGTGCAATGAGGTCCAACTAGACAAATGAGAGGAGGAAGCATCTGATATGCAACCCCACAAGAAGATAATGTTCAAATGATCTTTTGATTAGAATTTATTGCAATCCAATGCACAACACCATGAAATCATGACACTTTTGACTTGAAACCAACAACAAACACAATTATTTGTGGGTGCGAAAATGAGGATTTGTTTGTTCTGTGGT